>Ga0255753_1000574_pt1 | contig 47411 bp, 28 predicted proteins | sample 041ome_10_FD_179953 | JGI IMG/M metagenome (GOLD analysis project Ga0255753, IMG submission 179953) | Coastal salt marsh microbial communities from the Groves Creek Marsh, Skidaway Island, Georgia - 041412US metaG (version 2) | ecosystem: Environmental > Aquatic > Marine > Intertidal zone > Salt... | reverse complement strand
CGACATCGAAGTGCACACACAAAAAAAAACGCACGAAAATGGCGACAAAAACGCATGGCTCAATCAAGATGCATCTTGATTGCGTGACGCACACCATGCCGAACCTGCCGAAATCGGACGCCATCGCGTCGACGAAGACGAAGACGAAGGGCAAGTCCAAGGCGAAGACCAAGTCGAGGCTCGCGACGACGACGACGACGACGACGACGACGACCGCGAACGCGGTGACTACGAAGACAAAGGCTGATGGTGGCGCTGAGGCGGAGGAGACGAAGGATTTTACGCACGCGTACGCGGAGGATTTACGTGCGGATATTTATACGGATGTCAATGCGAATCCCAAGGCTAAGGTGCACACGGTGGAGTGGAATAAGATTATGAGTGGTGCGTGTTTGTGTGATCGCGCGCGAGACGTAGAGAGATGACTGACGAGACGCGTCTTCGCCTCGCGCTGGACGGTTGGTTAGGTGATCCGGTTGAAATCAATCCTTCCGTCGGTGCGGGGATGAAAATTATGACTGTGGATGAATGGATTTCGCGATGGAAGCAAAATGAACGGTTCCCTGATTGCTTGTCGTGCGGATCGACGAATACGAAGGAACACCACTTTTCGCAGTCGTGGTGCCGAGGGAAAAAGAAGTTTGAATCGGAAACGATTTGCGCCGATTGCCACATGTGGAGCTGGCGCTCGTACGCCGATCCCGATTTCTTAACTCCAGAGGAGTACGACAAGTTGCGTTGGGAAAAGCTCGTCGCCGAACACGCGGCACAAATAAACGACGAGCGCGTCACCGACGAAACGGACGCCGTCGAGCCAGAAGCCGTCGCGGCGTGATACTCGCGTCGACCAGAACGTGCTCCACGCACCATTCGCGATGTGTTTTTGAAATCAAACCTACTTTATCATCTGTGCTTAAAACCTACTTTTTCGCGCGCTCGGTGTTATTCGCCTTCATTCGAGCCACGCGCACGAGCTTGGTATACCTCGCCTTGTCCGCCTCTGAAAACGTCTCGCGCCAATCCTCACCATTCTCTTTCAACCCCGCGATGCGTCGCTCAAACTCCCCTAACGACTCTTTGGGGTCCAATATCCCTGGTAACCACGCCGGGTAGGCGTCATCGGGCCCGATCGCCGGATCTTCGCCAGACTTTAAATAGTTCAACCCAGAGACGTGCGTGGCGCTCGCCTTGGCCACCGTCCCCGCTTTGCCTTCACCAGCGTCTGCGATGCGACGCGGAAGACGCGCGAAGGGTCAGTCACGAAATGTCAACCCGAGGCGCGCATCGCAACGACGGAGACGACGATACCGAAGACGACGACGACGACATAGAGGACCGCGAAACGCCGAATCACCAACCTTTCGCCGCAGCTTTACCCTTGGCTTTCGCAAACACCACGCGCGACGCGCTCGACACCGACCGCGTCGTCGACGCCCAGTCCATCACACGCGACGCGTGTGCCATCGCAGACGTCGTCGCGCGTTCAACCGCGCGCGCGCGTCGCGACACCGTGGACAGAATCAACGTCATGGTGCGTGTCGCAATGGCGTCACATCCATGCGCGCCGCGTGTGTACCTCGCGCCTCGCCGTTCACCCCGGGCGTGGCGTTCGATCGATCGGCGCGCGGGCGCGTCACGCGTGCGCCCGCGCGCGCGGTGATGTTTGTCAAGCCGACGCGTCGAGCGGCGTCGAATACGTCGTCGGTGATGATGATGCCTCCGACGATCCATCAGCGCAGTGCGCTGACGCGCGCATCCTCGCCGTCGTCCTCACCCGATGCCGGTGAAGGCGACGGACTCGTGCTGCGTAAGCTCGAAGGGCGCGCGGCGCTCGCGCGCGCGGCGTTTCCCGTCGCCGTGGCGTGCTTGGGGGGTGTGAGCTTTGGGTATCACTTGGGCGCGGTGAATCCGGCGCTGGAACATCTCGCACGAGATATCGGCGTCGCCGCGGATGTTGGCGCGAAAGCATCGGTGGTGTCATCGCTGTTATTTGCGTGCATATTTTCTGCGTTCGCGGCGGGTGGGATGGCGGATCGATTCGGGCGCAAGGCGACGTTGACGCTGGCGGCGGCGGCGTTGGGCGTCGGAAGCGCGGCGTGCGCGTCGGCGACGGGATTGAGCGCTATGCTTCTCGGACGCGCGCTCGCAGGCGTGGGTGTGGGGATTGTGTCGATTTTAGTACCCATGTATATCAGTGAGGTGAGCCCGGACGAGCATCGCGGGGTTTTGGGATCGGCAAACCAGTTGTCGATTGGCGCCGGCATTTTATGCGCCATGGTTGCCGGTTTGCCGTTGCAAAGCGCGACGGTGAATCCGACGTGGTGGCGCACGATGTTTTGGATAGCGAGCGTGCCTGCGATTGCGCTTGGAGTGTTGCTTCGCGCGGTGCCGGAAAGCCCAGCGTGGTTGCGATCGAGAGGGAAATTTCAAGAGGCGGACGATGTCGACGTGCGATTATTCGGCGCTCCGAGCGGCGAATCCGCCAACGCGACTGGCGCGAAGACGGCTGCGTCGTGGACAGATACGCTTCGAAACCGTAACAATCGTCGGGCGATTCTCACCGGTCCGACGTTGTTTTTGATTCAGCAGTTTGCGGGTATTAACGCCATCATTTACTTTTCAACGAGTATTTTTGAAGGCGCCGGCGTGCAATCGGGCGTGCTCGCTTCGGTGCTCGTATGCGTCGTGAACATCTTGGGATCGGTCATCGCCACTGGTCTGTTAGACAAGATGGGTCGTAAGCCGTTACTCGCGTACTCATTTCTGGGTATGACTGCGTGCTGCTTGGGCTTGGCGGCGAGCGCGGCGTTTCCGGCGTCGGCGCTCGCGCCTTCGCTCTCGCTCGTCGCCGTCGTCGGGTACGTCTTTATCTTTGGCATGGGCGCCGGACCCGTGCCGGGTTTACTGTCTTCAGAGATTTTTGCCCCAGCCGTGCGCGGGAAAGGCATGTCGCTGTGCTTTTTGTCCCATTGGCTGTTCAACTTTTTCATTGGTCAAGGATTTTTACCCGCCGTGGAATCGTTTGGCGCGAGCGCCGTGTACGCTTTTTTTGCCGCCTTTTCATTCATCGGCTACGTCTTCGCGCAGACGTACGTCATCGAAACAAAAGGTAAAAGTCTCGAACAAATCTCGGCTGAAATGAATGGCAAGTAGGAACGTGCCCACGACCTGTTGTAGAACTACTGTGCACCTGTTGTAGAACTAGACGACGACGCGAACGCTGCGCTGTAAAACAAATACAAAGTGTGCAAAATTACATCGCCGTTGCCGCGCCCGACGTCGTTACGACGACGAGCAATTCCTAAAATCTAATGTATACTTTGAACGCACGAACATCCCGTGCAAACCGTGCGGGATTCTATTGTTCAGACGAATGCTCACCACAGGACCTTTGTCGATTGCGGCGCAGTCTAAAACGACGAGGCGTGAAATTCCGCGCGGATGCTCGGCGCTGTGATCGGCGACGAGGCCGATGAGCCAAGCGTCGGTTTCGCTCTGTCCATCGCGCTTAGGCACGATCACCGGCTCTTCACAGAAACTGCGGTTTGATGCGTACCATTTCTGTAACTCGCCCGTCTTCAAATCTATGCGAACGTAGCCGAGAGGCGGGCCCGAGACTTGGACTTCGTTGGATAACGACGCGTACACGTAGCGGCATTCGCGTTTGCCTTCGTACAAAGGCGAAACGTGTGGATGGTCAATGCATAAATCATCACACCCGGGGGCGGGCTCGCGCTTGACCTCGCCAGTTTTGGAGTTTATTTGGTACATCCACAACAGCGTACGCGGAATGTTGTTGAAATCAGGCGTGAGCTCGGTGGCGATTGGGAACGGCCACGCCGCGCTCGCGCCCCATTCGCCGAGAAACACTCCGGGAGACAGCGCGTCCCAGCCTGCGGTGTACACCGTGACCCAATCATCGAGCGCTCGCGCGGAGACGTCGTCACCGTCGCGCAAGGGCGGTCCGTCGTGCGCGAGCGCGGTGTGAATTTCAAATGACGCCAATGGCCCAGTAGCGACGACGGGCGCCGGCGGCTTCGTTTGCGTCGGCTCGAGCGCCGCATTCGTGGCGCGCGGAATCAGGTGCACCAATAACGGCTGCTCGGGCTGGGAAATCAAGCACTCTCCCGCGCCTTTTACACCCGCGAGAAACGGCAGAGGATCGATGCCTAGACGATTCTGAATCATCACGTACCACTTGGCCGTCACGCCGAAATCGTGCGGCGCCGCTTCGCATCCCTCCATGACGTACTCGCGCGACCCGCGCTCGTTCCAGTCATCATCCCACTCCCAGAGTTTAATTTCCACAGCCTTGGCCGTGATTCGTGATTTCCAACCCCATCCGCACAAGAAATTTGTGTGCGAGTCAATCTTAGGATGCGCTGTAAACGCTCGGCCGCCCATATTGGCCGCCGTCTCAACCGCGCGCCCGACGGGTTCGGGCAACCCGAGCGTGAAATACTCTCCAGGCTCGAGTCTCCCGTCGAGATCGTCCACGCCATTCGCCTCGAGCGTGCCCGCATCGAGCGTCACCGGACGTCCCGCTTCGTACAACGCCAGCACTTTACCTCCCCACGCGATGATATTCGTATTCGCTAAATTCTTCGTGCGCAAATCAAACCAATTCGCTAGCGGCCCGCCGTCGCGCATCGTCCCAAACGTCCCGCGATACAGCACCTTGTCCTCCTTTTCTTCCTCCATAAACGCCTCAGTGCGCACAAATCTTGACTGAAACCGCACCGTCTGTCCTCGGCTGAATTCAAACCGCACCGCCAACCCGTCGCCGTCGAGCATGTGCTTGTACTCTTTCCCTCCTCGCTCGAACAACCCCGGACCGACGCGATAGAGCGTGCCTTGCGCCAAATCGTCTGGAATCGTTCCATACTCAATCGCATCGCCGCAGCACACGTAGTCGTGCTCGCCATCCGCGCTCGCGTAGGCGTTGGACCAATCCGCGTGCGAGTACACGCAGTACCCGTGCGTGCCGGGCGTGCGTTCAAGCACGTCCGCGTCGCGCACCGGGTCGATCGCGCCTCGGCGCTTACCCCAACCGAGCGTTCGCGGCGTCCACGACGCCTCCGACGACGCCGACGCCTCCGACGACGCGCGCAAGGTCGCGCCTCGGCGCGCGTCCTGTCCGAGCGGCGACGTTCGCGGCGTAAACGGCGACGACGGAGCCGCCGCACAGCGCGCGTTCGCGCCTCGGTGCGCGCGAGACATCGTGCTGGACGCGACGCGCGCGCGACATCGCGCGACGCGCGCGTGGCGCGGCGTGGAGGCGCGCGCGCGCATCTGTGACGTCAGCGCACAGACGAAAAAGCACTTTATCCATGGCGCGCGCGGCGCCATTCATCGGCGCGCGTTCGATCGATTCTCGCGCGCGATGGGTGCGCCGAACGGGAGATTATGCGTGCCGTCGTCGCGCGCGCGCGCGCTGACCAAGCTGACGTCGAAGACGACGGCGACGGGCGGGGCGCCGGTGATGTACTGGATGAGCCGGGACCAACGCGTAGATGATAACTGGGCGCTTTTGCGCGCCATGGATATCGCGCGCGCGAACGACGCACCGGTGGTGATTGCGTTCAACGTGTTGACAAAGTTTCTGGGCGCGGGTGCGCGACAGTTTGGGTTCATGCTCAGAGGATTGCGTGAGCTCGAGCTCAAGGCGAAGCGCGTCGGGCTCGAGTTCACGATGACGTACGGCGACGACCCAGCGGCGGCGATCGCTGCGCTGGCGCGTGAGATTGGTGCCAAGGTTGTGGTGTGTGATTTCTCACCGCTGCGTGACGGCTTGGCGTGGCGCAAGGCGCTGGCGGTGACGTGCGAGGGGCATGGTATCGCCGTGGAGGAGTGCGACGCGCACAACGTGGTGCCGTGCTGGCTCGCGAGCGATAAGCTCGAAGTCGGCGCTCGCACGCTGCGCGGACGCTTGGCGAAGCGCTACGGGGAGTTCTTGAATGAATTCCCCGACGTTGCGAGCGTTGAGATTGCGCGGTACGCGGGTAAACCGTTTGAGGCGATTAAATGGGACGCGCTCATCGAAGAGGCGTTGACACGAGGCGCGGCAGTGCCAGAAGTTTCTTGGGCTGTTCCGGGCGAGGCTGCGGGCAAGGCGGTGCTCGATGATTTCGTGAATAATCGCATGCGCCTGTACGAGAGCCGGAACGACCCGGTGAAGTCGCGGGCGTTGAGTGGGTTGTCGCCGTGGTTGCACTTTGGACAAATTTCTGGACAGCGATGCGCGTTGGACGCGAAAAAGGCGTCGACGGCGAGCACTGCAAAAGCCTATGAAGGTTTTTTCGAAGAGCTCGTCGTGCGCCGGGAGTTGTCTGATAACTTTTGCTACTACAGTCCAAACTATGACAAGATTCAAGGTCAAAAGTACGATTGGGCAAAGGACACGCTCAAGGCGCACGCGAGCGACAAGCGCGAGCACGTGTACACGTTGGAGCAATTTCAGCGCGCCAAGACGCACGATGATTTGTGGAACGCCGCCCAGCGTGAATTAAGATATGGCGGTAAAATGCACGGCTTTATGCGCATGTACTGGGCGAAGAAGATTCTCGAGTGGACGGAATCCCCCGAACAGGCGCTGGAATTTGCGATTTGGTTGAACGACACCTATTCGTTGGACGGACGGGACCCAAGCGGTTACGTCGGTTGCATGTGGTCTATCGTCGGCGTGCACGATCAGGGCTGGAAAGAACGCGAAGTTTTTGGTAAGATTCGTTACATGGCGTACCATGGGTGCGCGAAGAAATTTAGCATTCCCGATTACATCGCGCGCGTCAACGCGCTCGTCAAGGCGGCCAAGGCGGGATCGAACGAAGTCGCCGCCAATCCTGGTTTGTTCACCATCAATACCGACTCGCTTCTTAAGAAGCGTAAGACGATGGACTAAAACTGGACTAAAACAGCGCACCACTCGATGGTGCTATATATTCATTCATGTGTGTAATAACGCTTTGATTCTTTTCATTTTACAAGTGCTGTTTTTACAACTCGATGGACGCGCGCGGAGCACCGTCACGACGTCGTCGAGTTAAATCACATCCACAGTCACGAACGTATTCCACAACCACCTCGTAATCGCGTGACTCATCAATCCAAGTGGACCAAACATGCAACACAACACCAAGCTATGCCGCACGGGCACGCGAGCGACGAGATCCCCAACCGTCGATCCGTACGCCGCGCTATCCATGTACACAAATCTCGCCACAAACAAATCCAAACTCAATAAATGCACCCACGCCGACGACGCCGTTTGCGGCGTCGACATAAATCCAGACACCAACGTCACGTATCTCTCCAACGCACCTTGCCCTGGGGTACTCAGCGCCTCGCGCACGGCGTGGAATACATCCGCGCTCGTAAACGACGCGACAGCCGCGCACGCGTAACACAACGCCAACAACCAAAACGTCGTCTTGCTCCGCACCAACGCCAACACCTTGGCGCTTTGCGGCTTAGCAATCATCACAGCATAGATTGGCATCACACTCACCGTGGCCACAGTGAACGCGAGGTCGGGAATCGCCGCGAAAGACGCCGATGTGACGACAGTTGTTGATTGTTTTGGATATCTTCGAGGCGCGCGCGACGGTCGTCGCGCGCGCGCCATCGTCGCGCACGCACTGGCGCCACCGCGCGCGAACGCCGACGCTGACGACGGCGTCGTCGTCGTCCGGCGCACCGCGCGCCCAGCGCCCATCGCGACGATTGAACGCGTCGTCATCGTTGGCTGCGAGAAATCAGGCGTCAGTCACTGACGACGTCGGTGCGTCGATGCCAACGTTCGTCGAGGCGAATGCGCGCGCGGTGACGCCGGTGGAGAAGACGCAAGCGTCGGCGTCGGCACGCGTCGCGTTCGACGCGGCGCTGTGTGCGCGCGGCGATGAAGACGTCGCGAGTGCTGTCGGCGGCGGCGAAACGACATCGTCAACGACACCAATACAGCCGCTCTCGTCGTCGTCGTCGTCGTTGTCGTCGCGCGCGAGCGTGTTGCGGCGATGCGCGCCGCCGCTCGATGCGTTCATTTTGCGCGACGTCGTGAGCGCGTCGGAGTGCGCGGCGTTGATCGCTGCCGCAGAGGCGGCGGGGTATTCGTTTTGGAACGACCCCACGACGTCGGTCGCGGCGTCGGCGGGAACGGCGGCGGGGAAACGCGCCGAGTTTCGTAACGCCGATACGGTTGAGGTACACTCGCAAGCTATCGCGCGCGAGCTGTGGGCGCGCATCAAGCCGTTCGTGCGCGAACGGGAAATCATAGACGACGCGCACCCATTGAGCGAACCGGGCGTACGAGGCGCATGGCGCGCGCGCGGCGTCAATGATCATTTACTGTTCAACAAATACGACAGCACGGGGCATTTTTCGCCGCACACCGATGGGGCCACGGTGGTGGATTTCAATACTCGCTCGTTGTATAGCGTGCTGGTGTATTTGAATGATTGCGACGACGGCGGGGAGACGTCGATGTTTGCGCCGCCAGAAGAGGCGGCGAGGAATAAGTTTGTTCTGGATGGCGATAATCGCTATCGCTGGCCCGCGGAATGGATCGTCGATGCCGCGCCTGTGTGTGCGGGCACGGCGCTCATCTTTCGACAAGAAATACCGCACGAAGGCGCACCCGTGGGCGTCGGCCGAACCAAGCTGCTCATTCGCACCGACGTCATGTACGAAAGAGAAGTGCGGCTCTTCGACGACGCCGTCGGCCTCGAGGCGTACAAGTTGCATCAAGACGCCATGAAACTAGAGGCAAACGGTGATGCCATGGGCGCTATGCGTCTTTTCCGGCACTGCCGGCGCTTATGCCCGGCGTACGCCGACGCCGTCGGCATCGTCTAAAACATCGATGCGATAGCCCGCGCGCCCGCCGACGCGGGCGCGCATAGTCATAGCCATAGTCATAGTCTTATCATAGCCATCATCACCAACACTATCGCGTGGTGTCACCACACAGTGCGTCGACAAAATTTGTATTTGAACCGCCGCGCGACGAAAACGGAACCCAAAAAAAAAACAAGATGACACCGCGCAGCTCACCGTCATTGTCGCGCACGCGCACCCGACGCCCGAACCGCCCACTCGCGCGTCGCGATGCTTCTCAGCTACATCGCCAACGCGCGCGTCGACGCTCTCGTGGGCGGCATCGACGGCTCGTCTCGCGCCGCGTGTCATAAAAACACCAACCACGCCCCGCACGTCGGCGCCTCTCGCGCCCGGTGCGCGCAGGTGCACTCCTACGCCTACACCTCTCCCACGCCGTCGATGTTCGAAACGCTCTTTCTCGAGCGGTGGTGGACGTACGTGGTGGAGCGATGGATCCCGCTGTGGGTGGCCCCGAACGCGTTGACGTGCGGCGGCTTGGCGCTGGTGGCGTGCGCGTACGGATTACTATGGATGACGTCGCCTGGGCTGGCGCACGACGCCCCTGGGATGGTGTACGCGCTCGTGGCGGTGTTGATGTTTAGTTATCAAACCCTGGATGGGTGCGATGGGAAGCAAGCGCGGCGGACGCGAAGCGGGAGCCCGTTGGGCGAGGTGGTGGACCACGGGTGCGACGCGGCGTGTACGTGCGTGTACGGGATTATTTTATGCGATATCGTTGGGATTGGGTACGATGCGAGCGCGTTGAATCGTGCGATGTGCGTTGGGATCTTGACCATGGGTCGGGTGTTCTTTGCGGTGGATACGGTGTCGAGCACATACACGGGGAGGCTACCGGTGAATTGGTTTGACGTGCAAGAGATGCAAATTTGCTTGCAAGTGTTCATGGTTGTGATCGCGTTTACGGGGATTGAGTTCATGTACGATATCACGGCGAATGTGCCATATTTGGGCAATCAGCCGTTGGCGTACGTGCTCGTAGGGGCGTCAATTTTATCTGGATTGCAGGTGCGCTCAACGACGGTGTATCGCACGCTTGTAGCCAATCCGGTAAAGCCGCCGCACTGGCCCGCGCATCGAAGCCCGATGGCGATCGTGGCATACTGTGCAGTAAATGAGCTGTTTCATGGTGTGTGCTTGTTTTACGCCAAAAACTTGGCGCTCGCACACGCGGCGAGTACGATGTTGTTTGCGGAGAGCGAAACGCGCATCATGAGCATTCGCGTATCCGATCCCAACTTCCCTTTGAGCAACTGGTTGAGCTTAGCTATAATGGCTTGTACCACGCTCGTGCCCGAAGGTGACGTGTTTACCAGCGGAGTACTTATCGGCGCGGCGTTGTTCCTTTTGTTGAATCGCGCTGCGTCTTTATCGGCTCAAATCACGGGCTGCTTGGGCATCCATTCCAATATTTTCGTGCTGCGACCGAAACAAGACTAGCTCGCTCGTGCAAAACAAACACCATGATTATATTCTTTCATTCTCCATCGCTATATAAAGTTACATCATCTACGGTACCAGCATTACAGTTACAAGACTCGCGAAAACACGGCGAACACTTCCAAATGATTGCTTCCCGGGAAAAATATGAACGATTCATGGTGCGACATGCGCCACATTCCACTCGCTATGAGCTCATCGGCGTCGCGCATGAATGAATCAAATCCACACGAGACGTACAAGATGGTTGTTAAATCCTCGCTCAGGTCGCTGGCGTCGGTGAGTACCGCGCGAAGCTTTTCGTCCAAACCTTTACGCGGTGGGTCAACGATGAGCACATCAGCATCGACGACGCACTCTTTCGCGATGCGCTCTGCTTTTGAAATTTGCAAGCTCACGCGCGATTGCAACGCACTCGGTAATTCGTCTCGTGTGCGTTCCCACGCTTCAGCTACGGCGGTGCTCGATTCCACAAAACGTACGCTTTGCACATCCAAGGCTTCATTCTCCACGAGCGAGTACCCGATCGCGCCAACGCCCGCGTATAACTCCACAACACGTGACTGAACCGGTACGTGCGTAGGCATCCGCCGAAGCAGCTCCGTATACGCCTCCGCGTTGGCTTGCATGAAAGAGCCAGGTAAATAATACACCTTGCGTCCTGCGGGCGTTCGCGAATACGTCATGCGTTCGCCGACCACGTACCGCCACCCATCGTTGTTAAATATCACATTGCCCCGCGAATTTTGCAAATTCACATGCACGCCGTGGACGAAATCACCTCCGCGACGCGCGATTTCTTCGCACACTTTTCGATGTCGAGTCGTCGGTTCGGGCGTCGCCGCGCTATTAAAAACTAAGGAAATCGCACACTTCGCCCGCGTTCCATCATCATCATCATCGACGACAACGAATTGCACGTAACGTAACTCACCACGCCCCTTGACCTCATCGTACCCTCGCACGTCTAATGCCGCGCACACGTCCCGCACGAGCGCCGACGCCTCATCCACCGCTCGATGACTCACCGCGCACGACGGCTCAATTGGCACCAACTCATGCGTACCACGCTTAAACAAACCTAAATGCACCCCGCCCGACGCACCATCATCGCGCGTTCTCGCCGCGAGCTTCGCTTTCACGCGCCATCGCGTGCACGCGCCCGCGTACGTGTCGTGCGCCGCCGATGATGAAGACGCAAAGTACGCTCGAGCTCGCGACAACACCTCGGGCTCGCGCACGTTCGCGACCGCGGCGCATCCCGAACACGCCGGCCAGTGCTCGCACGGGATATCCACATCGCCATGCGCGCGCGCACCCACGCGGGCGCGTCGCGCGCGGTGCGCCGGCGCGTACCACGCTGTGCGCGCACTGGTGCAGCTCCGCATAGTGGCGCACGGCGCACGCTTTCGGCGCGCGAATGACGACGGCAATGGCGGCGATGACGCGCACCGCGGCGGCGGCGATGCCGGCAACGACGCGCCGCACCGGTGCCGCGCGCGGCGTCGGCCGCGCCGTCGGTCCTCGGCGACACGGGCGCCGACAGCACTCGCATCAGCGTCAGCATCAGCATCGGTTACGTGCGTTGAATGCGAGAGACGACGTCGTCATCGTCACGGGCGCGCTCGAGCGGCTCGCGCAGTCGTGTTGCGTGCTCTTGCGCGAGAATCAGAAATCTGCGGACGTCGCGGTGGTGTCGGCGATGCCTAAAGAGGCGTTTGAAGGCGTGAAGAATCCACGCGACGTTCGCGCGACAGAGCTCGTGTATCCAAACGAGAACACGCTCGGTATGCTTCGCGACGCTGGGGTGGGTTTGTTGAACTGCGACGACGAAAAAGCGACGAAAGATGCGCTCGCGCGGGCGACGTGCGTGATTTTCGCCGAGGAGACGCCGAAGAGGTTGCGGCTACGCGTAGAGGAGACCATGGCGCGAGTGGATAAAGGCGAGGCGCCGCGATTGCGCCGGGTGGTGCTGTTATCGCGCATCGGCGTCGAGAGACGCGATGTGGATCCGTGGAAGTATATGAATAGGAAGACGTTTCGTGGCGGTGCGCCGCTCGATGACGCGTGGGCGGCAGAAGAGGCGATTCGAACGCGCGCGGCGAAAAACGTCAACGCTGGAGGCAAGGCGGATGGATTTACGTTCACCATTGTGCGCACTGGCGAGTTGCGCGGAAACGGACCAACGTCCGTGGTCTATGGTGATTATGCGTTGACTTTGGTGGATAACGCGTTCGACGTGCGCATGCAGGACATTGATGTGGAGAAGGGCGATACGTTTGGCAACGATTTCACGAAACGACTCAGCGCCGCTGGTTTCGCGAATCGAATGTTAACCACATCGAGGTACGACGTGCTGAACGCGGCATTCAGCATCATCTCCACCGGTCCAGTTCCGCGCGAGCGTCGCATGGGATACGACGTAGCCAAAGGTAAATCGCCGCCGCCAATCAGCGATAGAGAAATCGACGAACAGCTCGCGCCAGACGACGGCGAAGTCGAACGCGCCCCCGATGCCGCGCCCGTACCAACGTGACACGTCACGGCATGTACTTAACTATATATATCCATCACACCCTCGTCCTAGCGCGCACCAACGCATATTGTATTGACATTCCAATTTGACGCCAGCCAGCCAGTCGTCGCGCGTCGGTTACTGACCTCAGAACGCGACTTGCACGTCGTCGTCGTCGTCGTCGTCGTTGACGGCGTCGGCGTCGGCGCGCGCGTCGGCATGTTCGAACGCACCCTCGCCCGCGTGCTTGACCGCGTGCTCGGTCGTTACATCCGCGGGTTCGCCCCCGAAACCATTTCTTTAGGTGTTCTCGCGCGTTCGTTTCAGTTGAACAACATTGAATGCATTCCCGACGCGTTGAATCGCGATTTTGCCCTGCCGTTTGACATCGTGCGTGTGTCCATCGCACACATCGACGTGTCGTACGGCGTACTCGTCACTGACCCGCTGCGCGTGCGCGTGCGCGGGGTGAAGATTGTCATCAAAGTGCCCGACGATGACGAGGATCGGCGAGCGGCGACGCCGTCTCGCGCGAGACGGGACGCGAATGCGCGCGCTTTAGAAGCGCTTCGGCGCGCTATGGATGCGGCGTCAAGTATGGATGATTTCGTTGAAGAATTAGTGTCCACGACGTCGGCGAAGACGCTGGTGAGTGGGACGTTTGCGGCGGTGTTTGCCCGCGTGAGAGCAAGCGTCGAGGACGTCTCCGTAGACGTCGTGGACGTCGCGTCGTTGGCGTTTGATGAGATTTCCATGCACAGTACTGGTAGTCATAGTTCTAGGAGCAGCAGTGGCAGCGGCACGTCGACGTCGACGGCGAATGCGTCCCAAGGAGACGACGCTGACGACGCCGACGACGCGAGAGACGCCGAAGCGACGCGTAAGCGCGTCGACGTTCGCGGGTTCACAATCAAGGTTCGCGACGGCCAGTTACCGTTCGCGCGCGACGCCGACGACGCACATGTCGTCGTTGGACCACACGCGTGCGTGCGCGTGGATGTCACCATGAAACGTCGTCACAAATCGGTACTCGCCGCGGTTCCACAAGCGTCGCCGTTTGTCGTCAAGGTTGACATTCGGGACGCCGCGCGCGCGACAATCACGCCAGGACAAATCACCGCGCTCACATCCTTTGGTGACGACATTGAGCTATGGACGAAACGCCGCGCACACGGTGAACGACGGCCCGCGCACGGCGACGGGCCCGTGGCGTGGTGGAGATTTGCGACGCGCGCGTCCACGCCTCGAGGCGAAAAGTATCACCGCCGCGCGCTCATGGATTTAAAGCATCGACGGACGGTGTTGGAGTCGTACATCGATCACCGTGTCGACGTTTTATCGCAGTCGTCGTATAGTCATAGCCACGACGACGCACCGGCGCATGTGCGCGAATTCATGGCGTCGCTCACGCCGTCAGACGTACGCGTCCTCGATGACGTCGCCGCTCGCGAAATCGCCGCTCGCGAAGAGCGCGAATACGCCTTTGACGGCGCACTTCCATCGTACAAGCCCGCGCACGCGGCAGTGGAAATGTTTACCTCTGCTCTTGATGATGCTTTCGCTCGAGAGGATAAAGAAGAACGAGACCATCGAAGAGACGTCGAAGCGTTGTCCCGAGCGGCGACGACAAAATTGAAGTCTCGGGACGCCGACGTAGGATTGGCGCGACGCGCGTACGAGGCAAGTTCGCGCATCGTCTCCGGCGCATTCTCATACGCAAAGCATCGGCTGTCGGCGTCGTTATATGACGCAGCTCGCGGTGTACAGAGGGATGAGATTGGCGACACGGATGCAGAAATTACGATTCGCGCGCCAGATGTCTACGTCACGACGCGCGCCGACGGAGCGCGATGTACGACGCGTTTCAATCGCATCACCGTTATCGCAAACGCCGTACGTACACCGAGTAGGGACGATGACAACGACGACGCCGACGATAACGACGACGTCAGCACCGCCCGCACGGTGGTGCGCGTGCGAGAGATATCCGCGACGGATGAATCATCGATATCTGCGCGAGAGCCGATGATGTGGTCGCGCGACGGTAGCCGGGACGCGCTCATCGTTCGTATCGGTAGCGACGACGCGCACGTCGACGTTGCATCGATTGGAGTCGCCATTGCCCCGCACACCGCGGCCATGTTCGAGGCGCTCGCAAACGCGCCGCGCGCACCGTACGCGCAGTCACACATGGACGCGACGCGCGCGTTGCATCGCGCGTCTCCGACGGCGCATCGAGCGATGATTTTGGAATCGTTCGGCGCCAGCGCGCGCTCGGCGTGCGTTGATGTGACGATCGATGATCCGCTCGTCGTCATTCCAGGGTTTCATCGCGGCGATTCGTGTGTGACATCGTCGTCGTCGTCGTGGGCGTCGCATCCTACGTCTCGAGCGGCGCTCGCGTTCGGCGCGCGCGCGATAACCTTGTCCATTAAACCTGGCACCGACGGTGCCGCTGACGCCTCGACGTCGCCCGCGGCGGCATCGACTGAGGTTCTTCAGCGCATGCTCGATCGCGCGTGCGCTGCATCTCGCGCGGCGTCATCGCGCGGCGATGAAGCTTTCGCGGCGTTGGACGCGATGTCGCGTTTGATTTTGGAAACGCGTACAATCGTTCGCGTCGACGCCGCGTGGTGCGCGACACCAGATGCGTGCATCGCGCGTGACATCGATTGCGTGATTTCGTCAGCGTCGCACGCGCTCGATGGCGACGCTGTGCTGTGCGAGGTTCACGAGGTTGTCGCGACGTTGAATCCTCAATCAATCGCGACGTTTACGCTGTGCGCGCGCGCGTTTCAAATGCCGAGCGATCGTGACGACGACGAGAACGCGCGTGATGATGCACCGCATCGCGCGTCCCGCATGAGGTTCATCGCACACAAGTGTCGCGTCGCATTCGATATCGATGACGAGTTGAGCGTCTCTTACGGCGCGTCTGACGTCGATGTCGATGTCGCGACGACGTCGAGCGACGATTTCGCGATGCGCGCATCCATCGGCGATGTCTTCGGCGAGCAACAACACGGCACCGCGCGACATCGAGCGCGCCAAGCTCTGATGACGACGTCGTCGTCATCGAACAGCGAGAACTTCATGATGATGCGCTTCGATTCGCGCGGGGCCGGATTGATTGACGTCGGCTCAATGGACGCGCGAATCACGCGCGATATGTTTCGCGCGGCGTCCATCATCGCGCGCGCGAGTGCCGTCAGTGACGACGGCGCGCGAAAGTTGTATGGGAAAATTTCATCGCAGCCATCGACGACTGGCGATCGAAGGCAACGCGTGATTGACGACGATTGGGCGACGTTTGAGACGCATTTGAGACGAGTCGAGCCTGAATATTCATTCGATGAAGATCATGTACACGGTTCGATCGCACCGATGACGCTCGCGCTATTCGACCACGGTGACGACGATACTGGTAGCAGTGGTGTGATTACGATTGCGACGAGCGCGATTGAATTCAGCGGATCGTCGTCTTTGGGCGCGCGGGCGACGTCTTTGGGCGCCACGATGCGATTGGACGCGTACACAATGTTTGAACTCGGTGCGCTCGATGCGTCGTATGCGTTCTCCGCTGGTGGCGATGAATCATCGATTACGTTTACGCACACCATCGGTCGCATGCGCGCGGAGACGTTAAAGGAGTTGATGGCGTTGTCCAAATCGTACGTCGAGCCGTTACTCGCCGGCGCGCCGCCGACGAAATCAATATCGAACTCTACTTCGTCGTCGACGTCATCGTTGCCATCCGTAGCGTTGCGCTTCGTGGCTCCATCGGTGTCGTATGAAGATGTTAACCTCGCATTTGATGACATTGAAGTCGCCGTCGTGGATGCTGGGCAGACAAAGCGCGCGCGAGTCGTCGGCGCTCGATGTGTCATCGGCTGCGAGGATGTCTTAACTATCCGCGCGATCTCGACGACGATAACCACATCGATGCGTTCGAGTGCGATCAACAGTGCAAATATTGATATCGACACCGTCGATATCATCGCCACCGCGGCGGCGGCGACGCGAATGCTCGACATCTCCCGCGCGGCGACGGATATCGTTGCAGCATCGACGTCAGACGATACCAAAGTTGACAACCGTCGCTCGACGATGAATGACGGCTTGCTGAGTCATAGCATTCCATCTTTGAGCGCCACACTCAATGTGTGCACTTTTGCTATACGCGATGGCGTCGACGAACTCGTCGCTCGCGTACGAGACGTAGAAATGTCCACATCAAATGAAGACAAAGATGGGGAGTCGGAGTTTTACGTTGAATTCGGCATGAATTCCCTCGACGTTTGCGCGTCCTCGCCATTATCGTCGTCATCTTCGACACTGGTAACGTTAATCAATGTTTCTGGTGGTGACGAGGGTGCATCGACGTCCGTGAGCGCGACATATGTCCCGCACGCGGGAGAACGAGGGACGGCGCACGCGGACGTGTACGTCGCTGACGCCCATTTCGAGCTCAACGCTCCGTGCGCTCTCGCTGGTGCTCGAGCCATGCAAAAAGTCCTAGATGTGGTAAGCGCTGGAACTCCAATGGATGCAAAAACCGCTGATGCTGCGTCTTCGTCATCGAGCACGGCGTCGATGCCGACGTTGACGGCGAGCTACCACACCGGAGTGTGGCGTGCGCACTTACCGTGGCGTTCTGAGCTTGAAGCGCAAGCGCCGATGCGCGCGGTGCGAGTTCAATTTCAACACTCGATGTCGGTGCGTGATTTTGTCTTGGGTGGGCGCTGTGTCGCCGCGTTTTCGTTGGAATCATTTGCGTTGGAGACTGGATATTACAGAGACGCAGACGCCGAAGACGCTGATGGTAATTTCGTGGCTTTCCCCGTAGCTGAGATCGTTGGCGCATCGAGCACGATTGATGTGCCATCAGAAGCGCAGTCATACATGTTCCGGCGTCAAGTACCGCGCGTCGTCGTTGCCGTCGGTGAAATCCGCGCCCGCGCCAACGAGGTCTCCATGCACTTGCTCAATGAAATTGCCGACTTGATTATCGCGCAGCCACTCACGGCGGATGCCATACACACGTATGAACAAATGCCATCGAGTTCTATGTCGTTCGACTCATTCGACGTGAGTGCGACCGTGGATGTCTTGAGCGCGCGGCTCGAGCACGTGCGCGTTGACGTTGCCGTCCCGGTGACACAAGCGTTGATGTCAAACGTCACCGTCGAAGTGAAACACGCAAACTCTGATGGTGACAATTCTAGCGCCGATGTCGTCGCCAGCGCGAGCATCGAAATTGATTATTTACATCCAGTCAAGTCTGCATGGGAGCCCATCGTGGAGCCTGCACGAATATCCATCAAAGCCGCGACGGCGAAATCTAGTCTTGTCGCATTGCACGTCCTTATCGCCTCTGGCGTCGACGTCACGATTTCGCCGAGCGTATACGAAGCCTTGCTAAAATCATCGCTCGTGTGCGAAGCCGCAAAATCTCCGATCGCAGATCTAGGTGCTTCTACGGCATTTGGTCCTCGGACATATCAAATGACAAACGCCACGGGATTCGACGTCGAGTACGCATTGAGCTTGGTTGGTGATCATAACGTCACCACACGCGTGGGACAGGGGCGAACATCGAGTGGCGAGACTCAAGTAATGCGATTTGCGACGCTCACCGACGAGGCAAGCGACGGCGATGAACGAGGACATCGGGTGATTGAGCGCGGCGCGTCATACTGGGCGTCGCCCATAGAAGTCGACAAAGATACAGAGCGCGCAGGCGACACCTCAACGGGAGATGACGTGCCGCACGTGGCGTTAGCATTCGCTGGTATCGACGCGCAGTGCGTGCCCATATCCCTTGCCACCGCGGATGAAGAGAAAACCTTGCTCGAATTCCCCGCTCGACTCGTCAACGGCGTACCGACAAAAATCATTGCCGAAGTCTCCCCGTGTGTGGACAAGCCCAATCGCAGCGAAGTCCTTCTTCGTTCCGATGTGTGCATCGTCAACGGCACCGCACACACCATCGTGTTGTGCTTTCAAAAAAGCGTCGTGTTACCAGCGACGATATTCGGGCCCATTGAACCGGGAGCTCGCGCGTGGTTGCCGATTCCTTTGTGCATGGCGCGGACGACGCAATGGCGTGCGGTGTCGCCGGGTGAAAAGTTTGACGAAATTACGTGCGGCGATGGCGATTATGATGATAAGTGTGACGACGACACCGATGATGAAGGCATGTTTAATGTCGCACACGTGCACGGATCACCATTCTTGAGTCCGCTTCATCGTTCGAGACGACGAAACGCAACGCCAACTCCGTTCGGCAGAGCGTCGACGGCGACTGAACCGACGTATAATTGGAGCGTTCCGATGATGTTACAAGACTTCCTGAATAATGATTCTGCGATCGAGTCTTCACTGTGCGCGCAGTCGGCGGCATCGGCAAATAGCAGTGCCGTTCCGCGACCAATTACGTGCGCGTTGAGCATCAAGCGGGACGAAGTTTCGATGACACGACAGCTTTCATTGTGCGCGCCGTTGACGTTCATCAACACTCTTCCAACGCACTGTGTTGTGACGTGTCGTGCGTACAACTCCGTCGTCCACGCCGCGCACGCGCGCGAAGAATCAGTTGTCGTCTTAGCCGGGCAGACGGTGCATTTCAGGGACACGCACCCGACGTGGGCGATTTCTGTGTCGGCTCGAGTCGTTGGATACGAAGCATGTGAAGATTTAATCGTTCCCGAGTACACGCCAGATTTATTCAGTGCCAAGCGGCTGGATAGTGGTGAAATTTACCACGTCAATCGTGACGCCAAGCCCGTGAGCGACGTCCACGGTGAGCACGTGCAATCCGTGTCTTTGAGATTTACATTTTACATTGATGAACACACGCGCGCGCGTACATTGTACTGCGCAGCCCCACTCGTGGTTATGAACTCCACGGATAGCGTGTTGGTACTTGAGGACATGTTGTTCGGGTACGAAATGGGAGAAACTTCAACGATGATGACGACGTTGGGCGATGGCGACATCGTAGACAAGAATGTTGACGTGTATCAAAGTGGCTCGACGACATTGCCGCCTCCATCACCACTCCCTGGGCGATTAGTCTTTGACGATGACAGCATAACGGAGTTCGAAACGCCTACCGCGATGTCGCCATTCGCGCGACTCGCACAGAATCAAGCCATCAGTGACCGCGCTGGCGGCGGCCGTTCTCCTCTACCGTACGCGGGAGCGAGCCCGTTGCCGCGTCAAGCGTCGATGCAGCTCCCGGCTGGACCGTCGACCGTAACGTGGGTGACACCGACAAGATCAACGCCATTGTCTTCATCAACGCAGTTTGCGACCGCGGAAGCGCGCGCCGCGAGAACAGAGACTCAATCCATCAAGAGCGCGACGATTCTTGGCAGTTCGGCGCACTGGCGAAAGTCAGTCGCTCGCCGGCCGCGCGTGCGGATTCGCATCAAATCATCAGACGTGTGGAGCGCGCCGTTTAGGATTGACATCTCAGGTGCACCTGTTGATGTGCGCGTTCCAACGACGCGAGCAGACGCGAACGCATCTGTGTTTGAGCACTATTTCGTCATCCAAAGCGAGCTCGCGTCGAGCGACCGTTTATGCAACACGGTGAAGCTCACCATTCGCTCGAAATTTGTCGTGCGAAGCGAATTGAACGAACCCATTTGGATTCGCCATTGCGGACGAGAGAGCGTGGATTTAATTCCAGCAAAGTCTACGATTCCGTTGCGATGGTTCCATGTCGGCGCCGCCAGACGGCCGAAACGCGTCACCTTTAGACCAGAACGCGGCGTATACGAGTGGTCCAAGCCCATCGAAGTGCCCGAGTGTGCTGCAGCCATCATCAAAATGCGTCATATAGGCGAAGACGCAGAGTTACACGCGCAAACTATGGCGGTGTCGGTGCGAGATAACGACGACGGCACGGTGGATATTCGCGTCGCGCGCCCGACTGAAGATGACGGTATTTTGGGTATGCACTCGATTGAAAATCACTCGAGCGCGATGATTTGGTTCAGGCAAGTCGGTAGCGCGAACAGAAAAACAATCTTAGCCCCGCTCGAAAGTGCAGAACACTTGATTGAGGAGCCGGATTTAGCTCGAGCGCTCGTGATTGGGTACGGCGACGTTGAACTAGGCGAACCAGTGCCGCTCGACGTTTCGGGGACGTTGTCGTACACCGTCGTGACGCCAGTAAAGGACTGCTTACGCATCACGGTGAAGCACGAAGGACCAATATGCGCGATTGTCGTCGAAGACGCGCTAAATACGCCATCGAAGATAGATGAACGACCTCGTCTGGCGCCGAGCGCGGATGCAGACGCGTCTCAGGCGGTGACGATGACGGTGAAATGTGGATGGGTCGGCGTCAGCGTATTGCACGGGCACGAAGAGCTCATGTACGCACGTGTGAGTGGAATCGCGGTGAAACTTTTGGCTGATGGCACAGAATTCAAAAGCGCGGTGCGCGTGCGTAGTGTGCGTGTGGACCATACAAGTTCTAAGGCGAAGCGCCCCATCGTACTCGCCGTTCCGGAACGCGAACGCTCGGCTCGCGAGGCGTTGGAGTTGCACATCCACGGTTGGCCTCAGCGCGTCAATGGCTTACCAGTCGTTCGTTCGCTCAAAATGGACGTAGCACCAGTGTTCATGGATCTGCACGAAGAGCTCCTCGACGCAGTGCCGCTCGCTATAGCGCCGTGTGTGCGGCATTCTGAGCTCCTCCTGCCGCCCGCTCGAGCCGCCGCGGACAAGCCGCGAAAAGTCAAGCGCACGACTGGAAACAAGCGTACTTTTGACGACGACGTGTCATCGCTCACCTCGATTTATTTGCAAGAGATTACGATAAATGACATCGAGATTGTGGTGTCGTTTACGAGCTTGCCGTTCTTGCCCGTTGTCGTCCGCGGTTTTGCTGGCGTCGACCGCGCGCATCTCAAATTACGCGGGTTCCATTTGACGCATCCGTCGTTACTCGCCGCCGACGTGGGCATGCTCGCCGCCAAGCACTTCGTACGCGAAGGCGTTGCTGCTGCGGGTTCACTATGGGCACATAACTCGCTCTTGGGCGACCCGAAGCGCTTGTGGGCTGAAGTCGTAGACGCGTTGAACGAAGCCCGTCGCGGTTCGTACGTCACCACCATGCCGCGCGTCATCTTGGCGCTCACCGCGGCGTTCGCGCACGCGGGCGAGACAGCGTTATCGCAAGCGCGTGACATCGTCGAAGGCTGGCTTGACGCCCTGGAAGAGGCGCACGCGAGTCGACGCGTGAAGCTTCGACCGCGGCGACTCGGCTTGGCTGACGTCCCGGCGAACGAAGGCGCAGACGCCGCCTGGTATGTCGTTCGCGTCATGGAGAGCCTTTCACGCGCGGTGATTGACGTCATCGATAGCCCGCTCTCGTGCATGGAATTGCGCGGCCTCACCGGCCTCGTCGAAGGCTCAGTGTTGGGGGTATTGAGCGCGATGACGCGATTGCTCGCCGCCGTGCTCGACGGCGCCGAAGTCGGCGCCCGGCGCTTGCGTGTATTCGCGGCGAATAAACCCGTATATGGGTCCTACATGCGCCCACATCGTCCGCTGCCGACATCATACATGGAACCCGTGCGGCCGTATCACATCGTAGAGGCTCTCGGACGTGAGGTTCTCGGCAAGCTTGCTCGACATCAACGTGAGCGATTCGTCGCCGCGGCGTCGCTCACGTGGCCATCGCACGATGTGTGCATTCTTACTGGCGGGCATTTGCTCATTGCACATCGTGGGATATCGGGGATGCAGATTCCGTACGCGCGTGCATGCGTCAAGTTTAGCGACATTGTCGGCGTCATTCGAGACGGTACTCGAGTCTCCGTATACGCCAAGCGCGCGCCCGAACCCGAACGCGTTGCGCGAAAGACGCCGAATACATTCATGCGCGCGTATTCATTCGCCGCATCGATGTTCGCCACCACATCGCTTGGCGCTGAATTCGCATCAGCATCATCGGCGTCGTCGGCAGCGGCACATGAGAAGGTGGAAACGCAGCCAAAATCAGTCGTTGTGCGTTGCGCCGACGCTGATGCCGCTCGTTGGCTCGCGAGTACGCTCTCGCCATTCGTCAACGCCAATGGGAAATCCGCGTCTCAAAACGCGTAAAGGAGAGCAAAACACACATAACATTTAGCAGATTGACCTTAGCACGTTGTAGAAACTGTAACATCAGGGTACCGATAATAGTTAGTTTGGTTTAGTTTACAATTTGCGTCTAACCATCCAAAGTCGTCGTCGCCGCGCGCTTTGCCGCATTCTTCGCCGCGAGCTCAACCATCCATTGCGGCTTCATTGCCTTGGGCTTTTCAACCATGGGTGCGATATCTGCTTCGCTCGATTCTCCATCCGCTTCGGCGCCGCTGCTCACGCCATCCTCCGTCCCGACGCCCGGCGTGGACGTCCGCGAAGACACGCCCACCTTCTTCAACACCCCTCGCAACTCCCCAATCGCGTCCTGCATCCCAGGCAGCGTGTGACCTTTCTTCGGCACGTACTTTTTAGGCTTGCCATCGGCGCCGAACGCGTCTTCGTACCCATCCCCTGCGCCTTCGCCTCCATCCTCCGCGCGCGACGTCCCCCGCGGACCACCACCCGCTGACGCCGACCGCACGTCCTCAACATCCCTATACGCCTCCCCGGCGTATATTTTCACGCGATCGAGCGCATCGCGTAACCCCAGCGCGCAATCCGCCGCTAAAGTCGTCGCATAATCACTCGTCAATTCCAACCCACCATCATCATCCTCGTCATCATTCTCGCCATCTTCACCACCCGCCGACGCGCGCGACGTCGCCACTAACGCCGCATCCAACGCATCAATAATGGTTTTCAAATCTCCAATCGTCTCCCGCACGTGTGCGCGCGTCCACGACATTGAGTTTGATCAATTTCGCGAGTCGCGCAATGAGGGGACTGAACCGCGGTCGAGCCGCGGTGGTACGGATCGTCACTTCGCGCCGCACGCCCCGCGCGCGCGCTCGCTCGCCGCGCGCGCGCCAGCGATCGACGGAGACATTTATTTGTGAATTATTTTTTATCCGTTAACGTTCGAGCGAGATGCGCGTCGCCCGTCGTCGTTTAGTTCGCGGTGTTCGCGCGTGCATCGCGTGCATCACGTGTGCGACGGAAAAGGAGGAGGTTATCATCACCGACGACGACGTCAAGGCGATGGTGGAGAAGATTATGAATTGGAAACCATCGAGGGATAAGCTCAAGGTGCTCGTCGGGGCGATTGAAACGCTGCACACGTCGATTGATGAGGAGATTGACACGGTGTGGGGGAAGTGGTTGTGCAAGTATAAGCGTTCCTTCGTGAGCGAACACTTGTATAGTTTATGTAAGCGCAAGGAGCCTCAAGTGCAGTGCGTGGCGTTTGAGATGGTGCAGATGTTTGCTTTGAATGGAGAGTGTGGGTCGTTGTTGGCGACGAAGGAGATGATGAAGTTGTGCGTGTCCAACGTGAAGTCGAAGAACAAACGGTTGTCAAGGGCGGCGAGCGGAGCGTTGACGACACTGGTGGATCACGAAGATGCGCGGTTTTTAGCCGCAGATGAAGGATTGGATAAAAGTATGACGACGTTAATTGGGGATAAATCCCTCGGTGTGGTGACGAAGCGGAATTGTGTGGTGACATTTGGTAGAATCGCAGACGACCCCGAAGTCGCGTCGCTCATGGCGGCGAAGAATCCAGATATTTTGGTGAAAAACTTTTTTGACATGATTGACAAGACGGACGACACTGATACGGAAAAGTGGGCACTTATAGCCATGGCGCGCTTGGCGTTGAATGACGAGTTTAGTAACATCATAGAAAAGAAGGGATACGTTCCGTTTTTGTTTGAGCTGGCGGTGGATAAAATTCCAGCGCGGAAATTAGCGGCGACGCTCGTCATCGCGCACTTGGCGAGAAACAAGGGCTTGCGATTGTTATTAGTGAAATATCGCGCCATTCAGTTGTTTTGTTCGATGGCGATGAATACGTCCGTGCGGGCGGACATGACTGAGATGCAACGCGTCGCGGCGCTCGGCATTAAGCACTTGGCGTGCAACTGGGAACTTCGCGCGTTGTGCGGTCGCTCAGGAGCCATCGAGGCGTGCATCTTCATGGTAAAGAATCGCGACCCAGAAGTTGCGCGTTTTGCCGCGTTAGCTATCGCCGAAATGTCCTTGCTTGAAGAAAACGGCCTGAAATTTTGCCAGCGAGGGGCATTGAAACCGCTCATTCATTTAGCGCGCTCTGGCGATCCTCGGTCAGAAGGGGCTGCAATCTCCGCGATTTCAAATCTTACTCTCACGCCCGAACAGCAGTCGATAATGATTCAAGATGGAGGCACAAAAGCTATTGAATTTTTACAGGCGTCTTCGAACCCACGCGCGGCGCACTTGGCGAAGAATTTGCTCAAACGTTTGCGCATGGCCAAGCTTCGCGCGGCGTGTAAATTCGCGGCGCGCATGAAAGCCACGGGTGAAGGTCTCATCGCCGCGGGCGTTGAGATAGGCGAAGGATATGAATGAGTTATCATGTACCGGTAGGTCATTGTTGTCGGAACGTCAGTGTTGTTGTATACTGTAGTAATGTACAGTAGTTTTTGTTTGCTCTTTGTTCTTTACAAAAGAGTACGGCGTTGCAACGTACATGTAAAAATCAAATCAAATCCTCGCACGCGACAAGTGCGCGAGAAACAGTGAAATCGGATGCGTCGTCAAATGGGTGGTGCTAAAGAGACTAATATGGTACTTGGACGCGTCGGTCATTCGTTCTCGCGCGCACGAAGAGGTATCAATCCGCAAGAGTCATCTATTGTGTAGTTCTGTTGTTCAGTCATCGTCGTTATCATCGTCGTCGTCGTTGATGATGATGAGCGCGCCTGCGCTATACGGGCTCATCTTTTATATCCAAGCCCAACGCCTTCTCGCGCTGCACCGCAACGCACTGCGGACATGTAAACCGTTTCACGCGCGCCGCGCTCGCTTGCGTGTGCCCGACGCACTCGGGATGGAACCAATCCTCGCACTCCTCGCACTCCACCATGAACCGATCAGGGTTATACGGCTCCGAACACGCACAAAACACCGGCACAGCCTCGGGCCGAAACTCCCCACGCGAACTTCGATATAAAAACCGTGCGTAAAAGTCTCCCTCGCCCACGGCTTGGAGCTCTTGATAATCTTTCAGCTGATGCACGTTACACTTGGCATCAATCGTATTCACATCCACCCAATCGTAATGATCGCTCGAAAACAATTCCTTCACCCCATGAAACCGTTTCCGCCCTCCCCGGGTCTCTTGTGGACGATAATACCAGCACAGTCTCGCCTCCACGCGCGTTCCTCGTCTTTTAAACGCACAAATCTTCCCCACATATCTCTCCGCCGTCCCTGGCGCCTTCACGAGTACCGCATCCGATACCTGGAACGCATCGCTCCCGATCGTTATCCTCGACGCATCGCGCACGACAATCTTCCAATCGCTCTCTTCACCCGCGACATCGTCCGCACGTTCGGCGTCATCCATCCTCCTTCGCTTCACATCCTCATCCACGCCGACGACGACACCGACATCGTGCTTCTCCTCGTCGTCGTCGCCACCGCCGAACGGCGCGCCGCCCGTCGCGGTACGTGACATCGCGATGTCACCGACGCGCACGCCTCGTCCTGGCGCCACCGACCGTCGTCGTCGTCGTCGTCGTCGACGACGACGAGCTCGACGTCGAGCGATTTCAAACAGTCAAAAAATCGTGCCGACGAAACACCCGGGTGTGCGGAGCCCCCGATCTGGCGATGCCCGCGCCATTCGATCGATCGATACGCAATATCGATCGCGTACAAAACTCCATCGATCGCGACATCGATCGCGCGACATTCGATCGATCGCGCGACATCGTGCGACGGTTCGTATTTTTTGTTTGGCATTGCGCGACGCATCGAACCATCGATGCGGTTCTGGCGCCACCGCGGACGACGTCGCGCGGACCGCGCGTCGACGTCGACGAAGACGACGGCGATGATGGCGATGACGCCGTCGGCGCGCGACGGCGGGGACGGAGGTGCGCGTGAGGTGATGGTGTCGTCGCGCGCGTCGGGGGTCTCGGACGACGCGACGACGACGCGCGACGTCGAGGAGGAGGAGGGCGACGGGGGTGGGGCGGGGGCGGCGTTCGTGAAGGAATTACGCGAGGATGGGACGTTGATGCGGTTGGAACGCGCGGCTGAGGCGTTGCGGCGGGCGACGATGGGTAAAGGGGGTGATGAGAAGACCAAGGCGTTGGACGCGTATTTATCGCGAAGAGACGACGAAGACGCGGCGAGGAAGACGGCGACGAAGACGGTGGTGTTTTTGGATGGTGGTGATGACGACGACGACGACGATGATGATGCGCGGTACGATTCAGTGTTGGCGACGCTTGATGATGTGAGCGTCACCATGCGTCGGTTACGTCTCGATTCCTCGTCGCGGTCGTATTCTCGATCGAGCGACGCGAGCGTTGTCGAAAACGACATCGATGCCGTTCCGAAAACGCCGATAACACCGAAGACGACGCCAGTGCCAGTGTTCACGCGCTCGCTCGCCATGCGTCGGTTGCGTGAGCGTCATTCGGAATATTCTACGGATGAAATTGTCGTCGTCGCGAAGCGGAGCGAAGAGACGCGACGTAATCGCGCGTCGTCTGATTCGTCGTCTGATTCGAAAGGGTACACGCCGCCGCGCCGTCAATGCGTCGCGACGCCTCGTACATCGCTCGACGTCTTACGTCGCGACACCGTCGATGATGGCCCGCGCGTGTCATCGCACAAGTCTTTGGAGAATCAGCTCTCGACGATTTCATCCACGTCTTCGTCTGATCGAGATTCGACCGGCGCCGCGAACGCGCCTCGAAAGCCAAAGAAGAAGCCACCGACGCCATATCCGCTTACCAAGACTATCTCCGCGCGCGCGCTCGATGCAACGACGCTGACTGAAAAGTTACGCGACGCGCTTCGCGACGAGCCGGGCGTGGAACGACAGTACGACGACGTCTACGCCGCGGCGCTTCAACGCAGTCTTCGATCGATGAGCGCGTCGACGCCCACCGTCGGGTTATGCTTGTTGTCGCGTGTGGATGAAATCGTGCACGTCATTGAAGGTGAATCTACCAAGCACGCATGTTTCGCGCTCGAGCTCGAGCGATCGAAGGTTGAATCGATGCATCGTTTATCAGGATACATCAACGCGATTCCGAGTAAGCGCCTGCGAGACGCGTTGCTCGACATGCACAAGACGGCGTTGGAGAATATTGAGCGGCAATTTCACGCGCGCATGGTTTCAGCGCAACGGCGGTACTTGGATTCTATTGTTAGCGACGCGCGAGTGTCGTCGCGCACGCCACCGCGCGATTTGCTTGGCGCGTTTGAATACATGTGCGCCTTGTGCCTCGATTTGAACGCGCGCGATTCGCGCTTCCACGAACGATTCTTTTAAATTTAAAGACGACGAAGACGATGATGATGTGAAAGTGCACCACGCGGTAGTTTCTGCTTGACATAGTGATGCGTACGCATCTGTGCTGGCAGAGATGGTAATAATAAGAATAATGCGTGTGTGATTAATAAGCCGTCTACGTAAACAACAATCTCTCTAAATCGCCGGCGCGTCGTTAAAGTGCACGCCGCCGGCGTTCACAACCACCCAAAAAGTACCGAGCATGAGGGAAATAATCGTCGTAAATGACAACACAATCACCACTTGACCTAACGACGGCTTGGGTAAGGACTCCCATATCGACTTTTCTTCTTCAACCTTTTTCGCTTCGCGTTCGCGCGGCTTGACGGGCGCAGCGCCGTACAACGCCGCATCCGGCTCATTAAACGGATTCTTCACACTGCTCCCGCCAAACGGCGATTTCGCGGCACCAGGCGCGGGTTCGAACGGCGATCGCGCCTCGGCGGCGCCGAACGGCGACGGTGAAGCCTTTTTCGCCGCGGGCGCCGCAAACGGACTCGCCGCTTTCGCCGGCGCCGCCGCGAATGGACTCGCCGCCTTTGCCGGCGCCGCCGCACCACCACCACCCGCGCCCGCCCCAGGTCCATCAAACGGACTCTTCGTCTTCTTCGGCAACTCAGCGTCACCGAACGTCGACGGTAAAGGTTTCGGCTTCCACTTCTTCTGTTGAAACCCGTCGTCGTCATCCGCGCCCGCGTCGCCCGCCGCCGCCCGCGTCTTCATCGCCATCCCTTTACGACGCATCGCCACCACCGACGTCGACGACGTCGACGCATGCATCGACCGACGACGCCAACCCACCGGCGCCATCGTCGGCGCCAGCATCGTCGTCATCATCGCCATCCGATCGCCCACACCTCGAGCGCGCGCACGCACGCACGCACGCACGTCACGCGCGAACCCTCGACGGTGCGCGCACGAATACGACGACGCCGACGAACGCGAAATAAACCGCGACGATACGCGATCGAACGACGCCCGTCGCCACGACGACGAGTGGCGCGCGAGAGCCGCGAGCCGCGCGAGCCGCGCGTGGGCGATCGGTGTATGTACCCCCACACCCAGACCCGCGTGTGTACCCACGCGTCGACCGATCACCACCCATACACGCCGCATGTCCGATCGCGTTGTGGATAGGGCTCCACGCCCACGGGCGTCGCGCCGCACTTTACGACCGCTCAACGCCCGACGCCGCTCGAGATGTCTGCTATTTCCATGGTGCGATGACGCGCGAGCGATGCTTTCGCGTTCGGGCTTCGCGCGGATGGTGATTCGGGCGCCGCGCGATTGCGCGCGATCGCGCGCATGGGGCGCGCACGGGCGCGCGCCGATCGGGCGTGGGTGAGGCTGCGCGTCTGCGCGTGGGATTGACGACGCGCGAGGGCGGGTGATGAGACGCGAGGGGGTGAAACTGACGCGTGTGTGTTGTTTTCTTTCGGGTTGTATAGATTCGCGCCCCGATTGCGCGTGCGAGCGCTGCGGCGCGCACGACGCGTCAGACGAGCAAGTCTCGCGCTCCGGTGCGCGGCGTGTCCCGCGACGTTCGCGCGCACGAGTACGGCGCGTCGAGCACGTCCTTCTACACCACGACCGAGAAGCAAGATTCGTACCCGAGCCTTGAGAACATTTTGGAACGCCACTGCGCAGATGAAAAGTTGCGCAAGGTTATCGTTGAAATGCTCGAGTGCTGCGCGGATATCACCGAAGCGTTGCGCTCGGCGCTCGTCACCGTGGAAGGTTCGGCCAACACGTTTGGTGACGCGCAGTTGTCCGTCGATGTCATCGCGGATAACTTGATGTGGGATTGCGTCAAGTCTTCCGAGACGGTTGCCTATGGCGCGTCTGAAGAAGAACCGGTCGTCGTGCAGTGCAACCCGAAGGGTGAGTACACGGTGTGCTGGGACCCGCTCGACGGCTCCTCCATCGTCGACAACAACTGGGCTGTCGGTACGATTATTGGTATCTGGGACTCCACTTCGGGCACTGGCGCGGATGGTTTGATCGGTGCCACCGGTCGCGACCAACGCACGTCGCTCGTCGCGCTTTACGGCCCGCGTACGACTGTCATTGTCGCCCTCGACGACGGCGTCTATGAATTCTCCTATGGTTGCACGCCGGAGGGTTGCCAACTTCCGGACGGTACCTTTGAACCGTGGATTTGCACCCGCACGAAGATTACGATCAACGAAACGTCCAAGATCTTCTCCCCGGCCAACATGCGCGCCGCGCAAGACACCGAGGGTTACAAGAACTTGCTCGATTACTACATGGATAACCGCTACACGTTGCGTTACTCGGGCGGCTTGGTCCCGGACGTGTACCAACAATTCACGAAGAACCAAGGTGTGTTCTCCAACCCGACGTCCAAGTCTTCCCCGGCCAAGCTTCGCCTCGCGTTCGAAGCCGCTCCGTTCGGTTTGCTCGTCGAAAAGGCGGGCGGTAAGACGTCTGACGGCGTCACCGGCGGCTCCATTTTGGACGTACAAATCAACACCGTCGACCAACGCACGGCCTTGTGCATCGGTTCCGCCAAGGAGGTTGAACGCTTCAACACCACCGTGCTCGGCAAGTAATTGAGAGTATTTCTTGGTACTATTACTACCCATTGTTAATTGAAACACACAGCGTCTATTCACGCGCCTCGCGTCACCTCGTCTTCACGACGTCGCGCGCTCACGTCAGCAATCAAGGTCGGTCGAGCACCATCCGCGGTCGGTCGCGCGTCGCCCTTCACCGCGTCTCGCGCCACCGCGTCTCGCGCCACCGCGTCTCGCGCCACCGCGCGTCGCCACCGCGCCATCGCGCGTCGCCCATCGCATCCGCGACGCGCGACGCTTCGTTTTTGGTGTTACCTCGACGCTTCGTTTTTGGTGTTACGCCATTGCGTGCAACTCGCCTGACACGACGACGCGCGTCGACGCCATCGACGGATCGACGACGAACGTCGACATGGAAGGCGTGACGCCCGCGCGCGCGATGCCATGGTCGCGGTACGGCGCCACGGACGCCGCCGCGGCGTGGAGCCCGACGCGCGCGAGACGCTGGCATCGATCGTCAGCAACGGTGCGGTGGTTGACGTGGCTGACGGTGGCGGTGGTGGCGACGGTGGCGATCGCGTGCTCGCGCGAGACGCTCGAAGCGACGGTGGGCGATGCGTCGTTGATGTTCGCGCGCGCGATCGGGGTGCGAGGCGACGGAGACGGTTGGCGCGGGACGCGGTTGCTCACGGCGCGAGAGCTCGAAGCGCTCGGCGCGTCGGTTCGGCGAGACGGGCGTTTTGCAAAGGAACTTTTGGCGCGAGAGCGGCGGGGTGAGATCAGAGTGATGGATCCCTTTGAAGCTCTGGAGGAGGCGCGGATGAGTGTCTCGGATGAGACGTCTGCGTTGGGTGGCTTTTTTGATTTTTTGAAGAAATGGGCGAAAAGTTTGAAGAAGTTGACGGGTAAGTTTTGGCGGCGATACGTCGCCAAGTACGTAAATCACGTCGCAAGTGCGGCGAATTCGGCGATTGAGAACGTTAATTTGAAGAATGTCATCACAGACGTGAACAAAGGCCTGGGTGATGCGACGAATTTCGTCAAGAAGAGCGCAAATTCGGCGTATTACAATTACGGCGTCGACGCCGTGAGACACTTCGAGTCGGTGGGTGATGCGATGGAAAGTACGGTTAACGACGTCGCGGAACTCGGAGAAGTTGTGGTGACGCAAGTTTCGTCTGGTGCGATAGACGCGTTCGAGTGCGCGTCCGGCGCTCTGGATGAAATGTACGATCAAGCCAGCGGTTTTGTGAACGACGCAGTCGATGTCATAGAGGATCAAGTGGAGCAGATGGTTGACTTTGTCGGTGACGTTGTTGCAATGCTCGAGCTCTTATTTGGCGGCCTCGAGTGTTTGGCGTCGCAAGATCTGCTCTTCGACTTTGCGAGAGAACTCTATAAGGCGCAGAGCAAGGATTCGGTAACGAGCATGGTGAAGAACATCAGAGACGAAACCAAGGGTGGAGGCTTGAACAAGTACTTGTCGCAGATGGACGATACTCTCTGTCACGCCACCTGGATAAAGCTGTTTCCAAACGTCAATCAGGTGGCGAACGCTTTCAAGTCGTTCGCCATTGCGTTGAGGTCAGCGTGTCCAGCAATCGGCAAGGCGGGCAAGTTGCCGGCGTTCACGTTTGGCGTCGATGTCGGCGTCGACGTAAACGCAGGATTGACTACGAAGGGACTCTCCACCGAAGTAGGCGTTGGTCTCGATCTCAACGGGCGTCAATTCTGCTACGCCGCGGCTTGTGTCAAGTCTGGTGGAGTCGCGTTGGCGTTTCCAGGGACCAGCGCTGGGGCGTCGGCGGTACTCACGGGATACAAGGATATCACGATGGTCCCTGGCAGAGCTGAGTTCTTAACTCTCGGATTCGGCATAAACATTCCGCCTCCAATTAAAATAAGCTTTGATGTGGCTTTGACGTACGTCTATGCCGACCCGTCACTCGCAAACTTTGCGGGAGTTTCGATATCGTACGAAGTGGGCGGGGCGTCGCCAGACTCTCCGGTGACGCTCGAGATCGCGCAAGGCTTCTGTGAGGCTATATGCATCGAAAAGCATGGTGGAGATTGTGGCAGTAGTGAAGGAGCACTTCTCGGTACTCATCTGCATCCGACAAACTCTTCGTGGCAACCGTTTGCGCTTCTCGGTAAACCGTTCCCGTTTTACATGGAAGACTCAACCGCAAAATGCTACTTGAACCGATATGCTGATCTATTCCGTCGATTTGGCGAAGACCTCGACGCTGCGAAGAAGCACTTCCAAGAGATTGGACAGCATGAGGGTAGAATCGCTCACTGTTCTATCTCTGATGCGGATCTGAAGTGCTATTTGGCTCGTTATGCGGACCTCCCTTGGAGTCAGCCGAACGATGGTCGCACACACTTTTTCAAAACGGGCTGGAAGCAAGGGCGAACCGTCAAGTGCGCGGGAGATGTCGATCGTTACAAATATAACTTTGACGATGCTGAGATGATGTACGATTACGACGCTGTCTGTTATATCGACAACTACGCAGACGTACGCAAAGCTTTTGGATTTGACTTGACGAAGGCGAAGACTCACTACCTGATCAGAGGCATGCATGAAAAGCGCAAGGCCATCTGCACGCGAGAGCCCGTCATCGACGAGCTTGATGCTATGTGTTTCGCTTCCAACTTTTGGGACGTCCATCGGTACTACGGACAGTACCCGGGCCGTAACGCGGTTCCGACGGATTTGCCGAATATCAAAACTTTCATGCGCGCGACGCACAAGCAGGAAGCGCGCAAAAAGCTCAGCAAGTGTGAGAGAGTGACTCGTGCGGATTTCAAATGCTACCTCGAGCGATACCCCGACGTCCCTCGATCGAGCGATGACGATTTCGAAGCCGCGCGAAGGCACTGGCTACAAACAGGCTGGAAGGAAGGGAAGAATCCCAGGTGTGCGTCTCGACCCCACTTTTACAGGCACGCCATGCAAGGTAAACACTGGCCGCACATCCGAGACGACGACGCGCAGTGTTATCTGGATAGATACCCCGATATCGCAAAGAAATACAGGCATCTTCATGGACAGGCGAAACTGAACGAAGCCAAAAAGCACTACATCGGCATCGGCCGACGAATGCGCAGAGACCCGACATGCGCGGGTCCAAACGAGGCCACAAAGTGTTACATCGCTCGATACTCCGACGTCCGTCGCGAGTATAGCACGCATAAATCCTTGGAAAAGGCCGCACATCATATGCGCTCAGTGGGCGTCGACGAGGAGCGTGATACGCAGTGCGCGCTCACCAACGACGACTTGCGTTGCTACGTGACTCGCTATCCCGATTTGAAGGAAAAGTTCAAAGGTGATCTCGCCTTGGCGCGGGAGCACTTCTTTTCCGAAGGGTATAAAAAGGGTTTGAATCCAAACTGCGATGTCCCCAAATTTTTCAAGACGTTCACCGGGCAAAGAGTCCACGCCGATCTCTCTTGGACGTTGAACAACGAACGCAGCTTCAAGCAGTGCCAAGATGACTGTCTCGCGAATCCCATGTGCGTGGGCATCAACTACGAGACCGGAAAGTGTTGGATCAAGGGTACAGCGACCAAAAAACCCCTCTCTTATGACGTCTTGGTGGAGAGTCGCGCACAGTTCTACTACAGAGCGGTCGATGGTTTCTCTCCCTCTGGCACCGGCGACCGCACACACGGTATAATCGGTTCACCCACGAGGCACGTCAAAAGCCTCGACGCGTGCGCCAAACTGTGTCGAGATGAATCCGAGTGCATTGGATTTTCCTTTCACTCGGTCGGCCTGTGTCAGCTCAAGCGCTGGAGCGGGCTCTCGTTCGAGTGGAGCAGCAACGGTTGGATGTTTTACCGCAAGCTCGTCGTCGCGTAGCGCAGCACGTGCGACTAAGCGGCATTTGCGTTGTTAAGGTTGCGTTGTTAAGGTTGCGGTGTTAAGGTTGCGGTGTTGAGGTTTGTGTTGTCTTCTATTTTTGATCCTACCGGTACAGTATATCCTATCCTACGAGTTCCGCGGGAACGACCCGTACGTTCCCTTGTGCGGACATAGCGCGCGCGTACAGCATAAAATTATCATGTTCCTCCTCGTTGCCCTCCTTCAAGCTCGCGCCTGATGCAAACGAATCCGACATCAACTCTTGCACGAGGTCGATGCCGCACACGCCGGCGGCGCGCGAAGCGGCGGCTGACTCGGAGGCGGCGTCTTCTCGAAGGCGCACCGCGAGCGGGTGTTGCTCGATCACTCGCGCTCGCTGCTTCGCTAATCGACTCCCTTGAGCGCCAACGTATCGATGCCACCACGGTCGACGTTTGCGCTCCATAAACCATAATTTTTTATCGAGCAATCGTTTGAGATACGCTCTATCGCGACAACGAAAAAATGGATTGAGCCGACGTTCTACGCGAAACGAACTCGGCATCGTGGCGCAATCTCGGTGCCTATGCAGCAGTATAGCGTAAAACGCATTCGCGGTGATCTCGTCATCGTCGTCGAGCATCTTTGCAAATCTCAAATTCATCTCCATGTATTCGTGTCCGCTGAAAATTAAGCACGCGTCGGGCGTCGGCGCCAATCGAGCGTGTAAATTATCATAGCAATCCTCGGCATTACCGTGAAAAAACGCCCCTACGCCGCCGTTGATAATCGCATCACCCGTAAACATCGCAATCGCGTGCTCGAGGGACTCGGACCCGCACGGCGCTCGCGCATCCATCACAGCGTACGTCACGTGTCCCAACGTGTGGCACGGCACGTGCGTCACGAGCACGCGCGTCTCCCCGACGTGCACCACCGCACCATCCTCCGCGCGATCCGTCGCACCGTGACACGCATCTCTCTCGTGTCCATACACCTTTATTTCGCCGCCATGATCGCCGTCACCGCGCAATATGTCCGCGAGCTCCGCGTTCCCGCCCGCGTGGTCGTGGTGCTTGTGCGTCGTCAACGCGCACGTAATCCTCACCTTTAATTTCTCCGCCACGCGCGCCACGCGCTCTGGGTCCGCCGGGTCAACTGCCGCCGCCGTTCTCGTCGCGCCATCGATGATCAAATAGCAATAATTATCCGTGAGAAACGGAATCGTGACGATGACGCTCGAGCCGCACGCGACGGGCGCGCCCGCCTTGGCGTGCGCCTCTGCCCCTTGCCCCGCCGCGTGCGCAATCATGCGCTTATGTAACCACCGTCCGGGCGCGCCGACGTACGCGCGGTATCCAATCGCAAACGCCCCGCGCTGCGCGGCGCGAGCGACGCACGCAGGCGTCACTGCGAGCACCGGAACGAGCGCGAGCTGCGCGGCGCGAAACGCCACGGCGAGACATGCGAATGCGAATTCTATGAATGCTCGCGCGACACGCGCCAAGGGCGATGGCGCGTACGTCGACGGCGGCGCTGGGGTGTCATCGATGACGTCTACGACGTCCACGACGCACGCGGCGTCGACGGCGGCGTCGGACGTCGACGCGAGTGTGCCGTGGAGCTGCATGCCATGCGCGTCACACACTGACGCATCCTCGCTGCGACGACGTCGTCATGACGGCGAAAACCACGCCCGAGTCGCGAACGAAACCATTCGTGTTAATCACCGGCGCGCCTGGGACTGGGAAAACCACGCTCGCGGACGCGCTCGCGGAGGCATTGGCGGGCGATGTGTTGCGCATCGATGTCGGCGCGGTGTGCAAGGCGCACGAGTTTTACCTCGAGTACGACGCCGATATGGACACGCACGTGCTCGACGAGGACGCGCTGTTGGATTATTTAGAGGATGAGCTCGCCAAGGCGGGTGACCGCGGGTGCGTGATGGATTATCATTCGTGTGAGCTGTTTCCCGAGCGGTGGTTTGATGTGGTGGCGTGTTTGACGTGCGCGAGCGATACGGCGGTTTTGTACGATCGGTTAGCCAGTCGTGGGTATAGCGAGCGTAAGATACGTGAGAATGTTGAGTGCGATATATTTCAAGTCGTCGCGGAGGAGGCGAAGGATTCGTACGAGAATGTGTGGGTGAAGGAGAATAAGACGACGGATGACATGGAGACGACGGTGCACGAGCTCAAGGAATGGTTTGAGGCGAATTGCAAATGATGTTATGACCTAGATAGCTACATAAGGTACAGTAAATGGAATGAATGACTACTGCACAGATTCTCTCGATTGTTACTGCGGCACGCGCACGCGCATGGGTGGAACGACGACGGGGGCGTTTTCATCCTCGGGTGAAATCACGAGCGGTTCCGATTTAAACACACCCACCGAACGCCATTCGCGTCGAAAGCCAAATCGCGTTTGGTTCACCAATAATCGCCCTTTCGTACTCATTTGATTTGCCCACGCCTGAGTTTTAAAATAGAGCTTTTCCTCGCCGAATTCAATGTCGCCGCGTTTCATCGGCGCCGTCATGGGAAAGTTAAATCGAAGCGTATCGCCATCGATGCTCCACGATCCTTCGCCAAACGTCATCGGCGCAAATGCACCGGTAGCGATGACCTCTGCCACACCGTTCGCTTTGAACGTAATCGCCAAAGGCACGATTAAGCGCATGCCGCTCGCGCCCCAATTCGGCGGCATCCACGTCCCGTTTTCTCTCCCGATATCCGCCGTCACTCTCCACGACGTCCCAATCAGCGCCGACGCCGCGACGCCGCCCAGCCCAAGCCTCTTCGTCACCACATCCGAACGCCGCTGCGCAGACCACGCGCTATACCCCACGGCGCCGATAAATCCCCATTGAAACGCCGCGCTCGACCACCGCCGAACGTCGACGCCCGACTTCGCCTCAACCGGCTCCGCCTCGGGCGGCGTCGTATACAGCACATTCATCTCATTCTCATCCATGTCCTCCTCGGACGAACGTAAATTAATCGGAATCCCCTTCGCGCGCTCCGCCGCCGCCACCGACGACGACGACGACACCGACGCTCGACCGCCGCGCGCGCGCTCAAACGTCTCCAGCGACTCAAAGTCAGACGGTAAGATTTCCCGCTGCACCATCGTTCTCCGGTCCGCCGCGCGCGCCGCGCGAGGCGCAACGCACGCCGACGACACCGCGAGCATCGCCGCGAGCGCCGCGCGGCGTCTCGGCGTCATCGCCGCGACGCACCCGTCGTCCGACGCGTCAGCATCGGCATCGTCGTCGATGGATAGACTTGGATGTGTCGGCGCGCCATCGCGCCGTGCGGCGCGACGCGACGTCGCGCGGCGCGTCGCGTGCGCGGCGCGGATGCCATCGCGCGCGCTCGAGGCGTGCGTCGCGGACGTCACCGCGGACATGCGTGGCGTCGCGCGCGCGGCGGCGTCGAGTGACGTCATTCATCGGTGCGCAACATTCATCGATGATGGTGATGACGTCGTCGGCGACGTCGTCGGCGATATTGACGTCGCGCCGGGCGCCAGCGCACGGCGCACACCGCGCAGGGCGTCCTCGCGCGCGCGCTGCGCCGCCGCGCGCGATGAACGTCGAGGACGCGGGGGAGAATGCGCGCGCTGATGTGCTTTCGGGTGAACGCTACGACGCCATCGTGACGACGACGTGGGAAGCGACGGCGCCGTTTTTCTATCCGCGCGTGGCGCTCGTCGGTGCGCTCGGTGCGGGGTTGTTTCTGTCGCTTCCGAGCAGCGTCGGCGACGTCGCGCGAGGTGGGGGCGCGGGGGTGTTGATTGAGAATGTCGTCGCGTTGGCGGCGTGCGGGGCGTTCGCGACGGCGGACGTGCGTCGGCGCAACGCCGCGGTGAAGCGATTGAGTAGGGAACTGGCGTTGGGGAAAATGGTAGTGATTCAGCGGAATAAGTTTCGGGAGGAGACGATGTTTGATTTGGGGTCGTTGCGCGACGTGGCGAGGATAGCCGTCGTGTACGGGGATGCGAAAAAAGTTGAAAAAGATTTAATGGCGGCGACGCCGTATCGACGGCGGTTGGAGCAGAGTAGGATTTTAGTCGTACCCGTCGTGGAGCGCTCGATGGCGGGCGCGGACGTGGGCGCGGTGGCGGATGTTGGGCCTGGACGTTGGGAATTGTTGCGGGACGTCGTGAAAGCGTGGCCGGGCGCCGGCGCGGGACGATGGCTCGCGTGGCCAACGCGAAATGACGATTGGAGTGGCTTCTTTCGCCGATTGATTGGAGAAGACACCGCGAAACAGAAGGGTGGGTATTTGACGATTTCCACGAGCGGGCTCGTGCGCGGTTCGGGCGTGGGAAGTCCGAATTGGGACGTGTTGCTGTCGACGTTTCCGCGCAATCGGCCGGGTAATAAGCAAGATGAAGACGCGGAAAAGGCGTGGAAAAAAGCGACGTTGGATTCTTTTGAAGAGCTCACCGCGCGTGAAGGGTCGAGTTCCGCGCGAGGTGGCGGTCGAAGTGCGGTCTCGCAGGCGTTGCCATCGGACGTGCCAGAGTTGAGCACGATTATTGGCATTCACGAAGCGTTTTACGCCGCGCTCGACGCTGGTGACGAAAAGGCGATGTCGCAGATTTGGGCAAAAGGTCGGTCGAAACGCGACGTGAGTAGTGCGGTGAAATCATTAGTCGATCGGGGTGCGCGTATTGATGGATGGGACACCGTGCTCAAGCCCGATAGACGTCCAGTGGGGATTAAAATTAACGACGTCGACGTCACGATTGAAAAGGGCGTCGCTACGCTCACGTGCCTGGAAACGGTGACGAATGGAGCCACGCTTCTCGCGACGCAAACTTTCGAGCGCGAAGGAGACGAGACGAGTGACTGGGTTCTGACGGGACACACGACGATTCCTTACGGCGCTGACGTCGTTGCAAAAGTCGTTCTTCGATGCGATTGCGAAGGCTGCGTCGCGGTGCCAGCGAAAGCCGTCGCCTCGGGCGTGTAGGTATCATATCGTACCAGTATAGAAATTGCTATTAAAATGTATTGCTGCTGCGGTTCAAATGTTTCATTTTTCTTATTTTCTTTTCCTTTTCTAATAATACACGTGCTCTGTCTTGCGATATACAGACGAGACTTTTCAGTCTCTAGCACTTGTACAAAAGCAACTCTTGAATATTACCATTCATCCATGTCCACATCATCATACCATCGTGGAGGGCGAGCAGGCTGCTCCTCTTCGTATTGAATACCACCTTTGATTGATTGCTCAATTTCAATTCGCAAACTTTCAGCAAATCCTGCGTATTCAGCTTCAGGAATGGCGGCGAGTCGCAAACCGACGAGCTTCTCGCCCGCCGTCGTCTCTGCGCGCACGACTTGAACGTGACGCACTCTATTTTCACCGCGCTGATTGAATTCCACAACATGAAATTTCGCGTTGATTTCATTCCACACGGGCAGCACAGCTCCGCAAACGAGAACATCAGACTTGTGTCGTTGACCATACGAACAAGATCCTGGGTTCGCTCGGTTTTGGCGACACGACGGGCCGTGCGTGCAAATTTTACTAAAGTAGTCGTGCCAGAAAGACCAAAGCTCTCGAAATCGCATCATATCAGCCAAGTTCGTCATTGAAATTCGTTCGTAATTTGATTCGATATTTTCGAGATCCATGTTGTGCGCGTTCATCGAGTTTGGACGAACGATGTTCATCTGTGGATTTGTTATATCACGCTGCGACGCGATGTGCAGCCGACGAATTTCTGAAGCGTACAACACGAGTGGACGATTGCAGCGAAGTGCCGCAATCTTCTGCTTACTGATGAAAAATCCATGAATTCCACGCTGACGCGTTCCTTGAAACTTCTCGGCCCGTGTAGCGTCGTAGAGCTTCATCATTTCACGCACTTGCGTGTACGTCAAACCCACGTCACACGTCACCAAACGACACGTCGTCTCCGCGGCAGTCAACTCATCCTTGTGAATAACGACTTTGTGACGTTCTTCTGCGATAACGGAGCTCCCACGAATGCTTCCAACGCCTCGATCGAACTTGCCGAGTGTCTTGAGCTCTTTGATGTAACCTTCAAACGTTTGCGTAAAGTAATCAAAAATCACCTTTTGAGAATCAATGGGCATGCCAAGCAAGCGGTTCAGAAACAACGAAACCTTCGGCGCCGGTTTATATCTTTCAGGAATGGCTCGCCTGCCGCGGTCATCGATCTCTGCAAGTCCGACGTTTATGAGCTCGCGCCAAATAAGTTCTTTTACTTGCTCAAACGTGCCATTGTGAAATTTGACGCAGTCCAACGGATCAGTGTCGCCGCGGATATCAGAAATCATGCGTCTCAGAGCACCGTATCCATACATGTTATCAATGTCAAACTCTTTCAAATTCTCACCCGCACCCAGCGCACGTCTGTCACCTTTGAGTAATGCTCCGAGCGAGAGAAGACGTTTGGCGGCACTCGAAGCGAATCGTCGTTCGCCGCCACACGGTGTCATGAGAATGCGATAGAGCGGCGCACTAGACTGGTTTGCGCGGTGTGAACGACCAAACTGCTGAATTGCTTTATCCGCACTCCAAGGAAGCTCAAGCGTCATGTGACAACGCCGTCGTTGATTCGGAACGCGTCTGTCAGCCTGAAGCGAGATACCCGTACTCGCAGCGTCTGAGATGATTGCAATAAGTTTATCGCCATCCTGGAACTTCTTGCGCTCGCTGAGATTGAGCATTTTACCAGCTACAGCTTCGTCAGTAGAACGCTTTCGAGTGGTGACTCTCCCGTCGGCATCACGAACTTGATGCAATTTGCGACCCGTCATCTCGGCTACGTTTGCGTGACCGCCGCACAAACCGATGAGATTATCCAAAGGATTTGGCGGAAGTTGCAGCGACTCAACCGCCCGAATTAAGAGCGCGCGGATGTGTAACAAGTGCTGATTCTCCACCCCAATTTCGTGCCGAGCATTAGGATTGCCCATCATTTCGTCTTCGTCTTCGTTTTCGTCTTCGTCGTCTAAATCATCGTCGTCATCGTCTTCATCGTCGGCGGCGGCGGCGGCCGCAGCAGCCGCGGCGGCGGCGGCAGCGCGGCGAACTCCACCTTCGCGTTTCACTTGTGGCTTCACTTCACGCATTACTGGAGCTCCAGCCGGACGCAGATCGCGCTCGCGAACGAACCGCTGCAAACGCTCGAGCGCGTTCACTTGCGGTCCCTGGTGAGGCACGGGCGCGGGTGGGCGAGGCGCCATAGGCTTCACGGGCGGCGCACCAGGCTGCTGATGACGCGCGGCTGCTCCAGAAGAAGATCCAGCAACGCCGAGTAACGAACGTTGTTGATCAAAGTCTGCACGTCGCTTTTGCACGCTGTCCATAAAGTCTCGTTCATCCGAGTCATCCGAATCAGAAAGATCAAGCTCAATTATTTCAGGATCGATCACGGACTTAGCACCACGAGCGGGCGGCGCGGGTCCATCGCTTTCACTTCGAGACATCTTCGGCTGATTACCACCACCGCCGTCGTCGGCGCCTCTCGCTGGAGAAGCGCGCTTGCTGGCAGAACCTGGATTACGAGGCGCCGCGGCTGGAGACTCGAGTCGCGCATCTACATTCGGCGCGTCTTCTGCCGATGGATGATTGACAGCTTGCGGCGCTGCTGGAACCTGAGCCACGCCGTTGACTTGCTGCTGCAAACGTGCTGCGAGCTCGCGTTCTTCATTCAACATTCTGTCGCGACGCACCTTTTCCCCAGCCTCGAGAAACGCGTGCTTTTGTTCCATGGCACGGACTTGCGCTTCGCTCGCTCCGACGCGAGCGCGTTGATGAATGTCCTCCTCGGTTAAATCAAAGAAATCACCCGCCAACTTGGCCGCCTCCATACGCTCAGCTAAGACTTCGTCGAGCGACTTTTCAACCATGAGTTCGATTTCGTCGTCGTCGTCATTCGCATCTGCTGCACCGGCGCCTGCGGCAGCACCGGCAGCGGCACCGGCAGCATCAACATTGTCAGCATTCGGTCGCGCACCAGGACGGGGACCTTGGTTCAACTCGTCGTCATCGACAACTTGACGTCGACCCGCCGGACGTCGCGCCATGACTTCACCAATCGTCTCCGCGCTGCACCAGCGAATGGCGACTTCTGTGACATCCGTGAGAATACTATCCCACAACTGCTGCGACTCGGCAGATGCTTGACTCGATGTAGTCGGAAAGTTCTTAATCAAAAAATTCGTAAGCATTTCAGCTGGAGAACTGGCAAAGTCTTCATCCTCGCCTTCGTCGTCGTTTGCGTGCATACGCGCGAGACTCGCTTCGCCGGTGCTCTGTAAACCGATGACAACTGCAAAGTTTTCTTCAGTCACCGCCTTGAGTGCAGCTCGAGCGAGCGTCGGAACTTTGGCGCAAAGTAACATTTGCCTAAAGAATCGCTGATGCGTGGCCCAGAACAATCGAATGAGCGCCGCCATGTCCTTGCCGTGAGCATCCTTCCACGCCCGTGCGTCTGGGTACCCGCGCGCGAGTTCAACGGCGTAGAAAACCTTCTTCATCATCGTCCAAAACGCTACGCTTCTATCGTACATCAACTTAATTTCAGGACCAATTTCACAATTCACTAATTCAAACTCGGCATCAGCGTACGACAACGTTCGGCAAAGATAACTACCAGTCGCTTTCAACCCGCACGCGAAAATTTCAAGAGCGCCCAAACCAGACTTTTCCAACTTGCTCAACATATCCACCATGCTGGAAAACCCAAAGTGCCCGAGCCGCGTCATGTACGCCAAGTTTCTCGGTTCGCTCGCTCCGGTGGCTGAGCAATACAATACGCGCGCATTGGGAATGACGAGTTGCAACGCCACGACGGCCAACGCCGTCTTGGTCGGCGTGCCAGTCGAGTTCATCAAATTCTTCGCCTTGTGACATTCATCAAAAACAATCAACGGTCCGTGCTCGTCACCCTTCAACCAATCCGCGAGTTGCAATAAACGCGACCCAGGCACGAGCATCGCGCGCAAATTCTCCTCAGTCGACGCATTCTTTGGAGTCTTGGGCAAACGCTGCGTCAGGAGCGAATACGTACAAAACACCACGCCGACGTCTAAAACGCGCTCCAACGACCCTTGTGGTAACCCAGCGGTGCCTTCGGGAATCACCGCCATCGCCGGCGCCGCATTCATATCATTCAAATCCCGCTCCGCATCGAATTTCAAATCCGCGCTCGTGCTCACCCACAACACGCGTCGTCCGCCTCTACGTCTATGTTCGTACACCAACCCCGCGATCTGTCGCCCTTTCCCCACGCCCGCACCATCTCCCAAGAAAAAACCCGCGCGAGACCCATCCTTCAACCGCTGCTCGTGTCTCATGCACGCATACGTCACGCTCTCGAGCTGTAGCGCACTTAACGCCCCGTTTCGTACCAAGTCGCCCAACGCGTGCGCGTACGTCGGCTCGGGCGGCGACACCTTGGCCAACGTTCCCGTCTCCACCACCGCATCGGGGTGCTCGCCGCCCTCAATCGCGCCGTACCGCGGTTGATACCGCTCGTACTCCACCCCAACTTCCGCGTCGTCGTCCTCGACGTTCACCACGTCCGGATTCTCGCGCGCACGCGCAGCCTCGTCATCTCGAACGCGCGGTTTCGGAAAAATCTTATCCTCACGCCCGCGCGCGCGCGCCGCCGCGGCGTCCGCGCGCGCGATGTGCTCGAGAATCACCCGACGCTGCGCGTCGAGATCGAACTTCATCCCGAGCGCGGCGTCGACGACGACGACCGCGCGTTGGGAAGTGAGGATTTTTGAATGCGACGTGACGTGACAGTTGACGCCATTCGCGCGCGCGCATGCGCGTCGACGCGGCGCTGGCGATCGCGCGCGCGTTGTCGGTGAGCGCCACGGCGTGCGGCGCACGCGATGTCGCGTCGCTCGCGCGCGTGGGCGGCGCCAGTGCGGCGTGCGTCGTCGCGTCGCGCGTATTGGAGGTTGCGTTGTCCAGCGGCGCGCGCGACGTCGGGCGTCGTCGGGCGTCGTGTGCGCGCGCGATGCGCGGAGTCGTCGCGCGCGTGATCGCGCCGTGGTGCGCAGGCGTCGTGGTGTGCGTGTTGGTGGCGTTCGCGTTCGCGGGGAGCGTGCTGCGCGGCGATGATTCGACGACGTGGGCGCGCTCGGCGGCGTTTGGCGCGTACGCGTCGGCTGTCGTCGGGCTCACCGTGGCTATGGATATCGGATGCGACCGCGCGAGCATCGAGCGCGTGTTCGTGAGGGGTGATGCGCGCGGTGTGCGAGAGGTTATGGCGCGCTCGAGCGTGATTGGAGGCGTGGCGGGCGCGTGGGTGGGCGCCGTGCCGGCGCCGTTGGATTGGAACCGCGCGTGGCAAGCGTGGCCGGTGTCGTGCGTGCGTGGGATGAGCGCGGGATTCGCGTGTGGGGCGCTCGTGGGTGTCGTGCGCGCGACGCAATTCAGCGGTGCAGGCACGCGCGGGAAGATGCGAGCGACGTGACGTTTGAGGAACGGACGTCGGCGCTCGATGTCGATGTCGATGCCGTTGGCTCGGTAGTAAAAGTAGCAATCGATAGCAAACCTAGAATCTCTATACATACATCATCGCGCGCAGTTGGCGCAAGTTTAAGCGTTCGCCCTAAATCCATAGTTATCTTTCGCCGCGCGATCGAGCGCGTCGTCCTTGGCGAGCAAATTTTTAAGCCGTTCGACTTCGTGAACGTCGCCTTGCCTGTGTGCGATTTGGAGCTGGGAACGCAAGAGCTCTTGCTCGCGCATACCATCTCGCGCCGCGCCGCCACCCTGCGCGCGCATACGCGCCAAGATAGCGTGTTGTTTCGCCGCGGCTTCCTTCTCACGCGCCTCGGCGAGTTCTCGCCGACGTTCGGCTTCGTCGTCGCCAAACGCTCGCCTCTCTGGTTTCTTCCCCTCATCGCCTCGAGACGCGCTCCTCGACCGCGAACGGCGCGACGACTTTTTGTGTTTCTTGTGTTTTCTCCTATCCGAGGACTTTCTGTGCTTCTTGTGCCGCCGCCGACCGCTTCGAGAGCCGTCGTCGTCGGAGCCGTCGTCGTCGCTCGAGCTCGAGCTCCCATCGCGTCGCCGCCGTCGACGTCGTTCCCGTCCGCTCGACCCCGCACCTCCCGTCGTCGTCGTCGTCGTCGTCGTCGTCGTCGTCGTTCGTCCCGCGCGTTCGGCATCGAAGAACTCTCGTAACGCATCCTTGGCGAGCTGCACGTCGCCGTCGTGTTTTTCCAGCGCCAACGCGAGCGTCGCGTCGGTGGCGTTCGGGAACTCTCGTCGTAAATACGCATCTGCGGCGTGTGCGGCTTCGCGAGCGCGTGCCTCGGCGTGTCGCTGCATCATGGATGGACCGCGGTCATCCGGCGCGTTCGGGTCACCGCGCGTGTACATGGTTGTCATGGGAGTCGCGAAGTGAGGCTAAACCGTCTAAGCGTGGTATTGAAGAGCTCCGTGGCTAGGTGGAACGATGAAAAAGCTAATGCTGCTGCTGCTGTAGTAGTAGTAGTATGTGTTGTTCGTTGGTGTCATGAAGTCACCCGACGGCGGGTCTCGTCAGTCCACTTGGAACAAGAGCTTGAACATTTCATAGGAGAAAAATCCGAGCGACGCCGACGGGAGCACTTGAATGCAACTCGGGCCTAAACCGGCGTATAATCCACGAACACCTTGCTTGCGAACGATCGACCGTAAGGTGACGGTCATTCGACGAAGCGCTTCGCGGCCGAAGACCATCGACGCTGATGAGCGTCCACCTTGCATTTGCATGCGACGACGAATGACTTCAAACGGATACGTCGACGCTTCAGACGCGACGCCGGCGAGCGCGCCAAACAACATCATATTCGACGCCTCCACAGTCTTGGATGGATATTCGCGCTCTAATTTCGCGCGCTCGCGCGTGTCTTTTGTGGCGGCGATTCTCACGCGCAGCTCCTCGTCGAGCTGTGCCATGCGACGATGTTTCAAGCCGTCGTAAATGGTGTAGTACACCGCGGCGTTGGGCGCCATGGACACGAGCGCCGGCGTAATGCCGCGATAAAACGTCGACAAACCTTCTTGCGTGTACATGGTCTTCACACACTGTATCAACGAACCGTATTTGGCCTTACCACCCGTCGTCAACAAACGCGTACGCAATACATCCATCGGAAAGCACGTCAACACCGCCGTGACGCCCGCTCCGGCGCCCGCGCACAACGTCCCAATTTTCCTCCCATCGCTCCCTTCGGGAAAAGCCTTAATCACAAACCCGCGATAGGTGTCAAAAGCACAAAAGTTAATCGCCTTATACGGCGCCGTGCGCGCTAAATTCAATAAATTCCCCTTCCAAAACCCACCGAGTCCCTCCTTGGTAAAGATGCTCCGCACCAACGCCTCGGGTTTCAACGCGCTCCTATTCAATAAATACTCAATCTTCACGCGTTCTAACGGCGCGAGCACCGTACGCACGCATATCGTCGCCCCGATACCACTCGCCAACCGCCTCGCCGCCTCTTCCTGCGCCGGTAACTTGCGAGTCGTCGTCGACTTCGCGCGCAACTTGTCGTCGAGCGACCGCGCCCAACCGGCGGCTGCGCCCGACGCCGACGCCGACGCGTTCGACGCCGACACCGACGCGAGACGCCGCCGCCGACGCCACCGCCGCCGACGCCCCGACGCCGCCACCGCCGAC
>Ga0255753_1000570_pt1 | contig 47695 bp, 57 predicted proteins | sample 041ome_10_FD_179953 | JGI IMG/M metagenome (GOLD analysis project Ga0255753, IMG submission 179953) | Coastal salt marsh microbial communities from the Groves Creek Marsh, Skidaway Island, Georgia - 041412US metaG (version 2) | ecosystem: Environmental > Aquatic > Marine > Intertidal zone > Salt... | reverse complement strand
AAACAACAACAACATTCTTGTTCCGTTGATTGAACTGTTATTGTCATAAACCTTTCATAATTGTTTCTTTCTACCTTGTCATAGTCAACATTTATTGTGGACCATTGTCTCTCTAGAGGTCCATCATCATCATATAACATGGCTCGGTTTTGTTCGATCTCTATCTCCTCCTCCATCTGACGATATTCTTCACCTGTTAAGGTGACTGGCGTTGTATTAATTGTATTGCCCATTTTGATATTATTAATTTATTAGTTGATTTCAGTTCTTGATACATTATTCTTATCAGATACAATACAGTTCTATCTCTTTCAATTTTTTTGATTTTCGCATTATATGAATAAAAAAACATATACATTAATTACAAATCTGTTAAATTAGTTAATATAAATCTTAACTATCTAGCTTATTAATTTTCTTTTCTTGAGTAGCCCCAACTCCTTTTTATTTACTGAATTAATATCACCACTTGCTACTGCACGAAGCATTTCTGCCGTAACATCTGTGGCGTCCTCTATAGCTTTAGTAATAATATCACCTTGTTTCTTCAACCACTTGTTCTTCATACAACGACCCAATCCCAATCCCAAAACATCACCCGCCACCGCCACCAAATCTGTTATAGTGATGCCCTCATCACCTGCGGGTACACTGCGATATACCAAATATTCAGGAGAACCATCACTCACTATATTCATACCCTCTTCACTGACAGTCCAAATAGTATCTGTTTGCTCCTCTAATTGGGCAATTACAACTTTTTCTTGTTCCTCAGGAGTCATTTTGATGTCCTTGCTGCTTATATTATTCTTATCAGATACAATACAGTTCTATCTGTTTCAATTTTTTTGATTTTCGCATTATATGGATTAAAAAACATATACATTAATTTTTATATTACTTTTTTTCACGCTGTACTTCTTCAAGATATTTCATCACATCATGATTTCTATTTATACGCGCAATATCAAATGGTGTTTCATTATAAGTACTTTTTGCGTTTATATCTGCTCCACGCTCTACAAGATATTTGACTATATCAAGATTTCCTCTATAACACGCTATATAAAGAGGTGTATAATTACGCACATCTCTTTCTTCTATATTTGCCCCTTGTTCTTCTACCAAAAATTTCACCACATCAAGATTTCCTTTATAACACGCATCAAAGAGAGGTGTAATATTACAATAACCTCTTGTTGTTTCCATATTTGCTCCTTTTTCTACCAGATATGTCACCACAGCAAGATTTCCTCTACCACACGCATAATGAAGAGGCGTTTTATTATATATATTTTTTTCTTGCATATTTATTCCATTTTCTACTAGATATTTCGCCATATCAAGATTTCCTTTTTCACACGCAATGTGAAGTAGTGTTTTTTTCCAATAATCTTTTTCTTCTATAGTGTCTGTTTTCTTTTCTACAAGATATTTCACCACATCAAGATTGTCTTTTTCACACGCATAATATATTGGTGTTTTATATTGATTATCTCTTGCTTTTACATCTACTCCTTGTTCTTCTACAAGATATTTCACCACATCAAGATCTCCTTTATATACACTACACGCTATGTGAAGTGGTGTATGATTAGTAAACCAATGTTTTGCCTTCATATTTGCTCCATATTTTTCTACAAGATGTTTCACCATTTCAACATTTGTATATACATATTCATAATAAAGAACTTCTTTTGACAAATGATGAGAAGACAACTTCACTCCTTTACTTTCAATATATTTCACCATTTCAAGATCTCCACTACGATACGCATTATCAAGAGGTGTATTATTACGTCTATCTTTTGCTTCCAGATTTACTCCTTTTTCTTCTACAAAATATTTCACCACATCAATATTTCCATAATACCACGCATTGTGAAAAGGTGTATCATTACGTGTACCCCCTTTTAATTTCATATTTGCTCCTTTTTCTAATAAATATCTCACTATTTCTGTATTATTGTAAGTTTCACTTTCACAAGCAATATGTAATAATTGATTTACTGGCATTTTTAAATAGCCCCACGATGGAATTGCTTTTAATGTACTTAATTTATTTAATTTTGTCGCTTTTTTATACCAACTATAGTTTTGAACACCAATAAAACACTCTTTACACCGTACATAGTTAATAATAATATCACATATTTCAATAGGTAAGTTAAATCCACCTTTTAACACCACTTCTAATCCGTGCCAATCATACTTTGTTCCTTCCATTTGATCTGTTTATTATAAATATACAGTTCTATCTCTTTCAATTTTTCATAACTTTCATAGTGTATACATTTAAATCATTTTTATATATAATTAAACTACTTCCATTTTTTCTTTTATTTTTTTCATAAATTCTACCGGATCATACCAATACGTTCCCACCATTGCATTGATATTTGTCTCATCAAATGTTTCATTTCCCTCTATAAAATCTACCCCAAATATTGCCAGCGATGGGATGGTTGTCGCACCAATTCGCTTTCCGATTTCTTTGGTCTTTTTTGATATTTGTCTCTTCTGCAAATTACAGTGATTGCACAAACACTGGAAATCATCAATCGTCTGCGTCTTTGCATTCAGCACCCTCGGATCATTGTATAAATCATTTTTGTGATCCGTTACCAAATCCGAACGACTACCACAAACAACACACCCTATTACTTTGTGATGATCATGAATATCCTTTCGTATTGGTCGCGACGCACCATACAATGCACAATCACTAAAACCCACCGTCCTAAGTGCCGTTATCGAACGGTCACCCTGCTTCTCCCAAATATAACGTTTGTCTGCAAAATACACTCCGTGTCGTGCCGCACCATTATTTCCCCAATCCAACATCGGATTCTTTCTTATATCCTCACGCGATATCCACTGCGAATTACCCGATGGATCCGGTTGAAATAGTTTATCCACTTCTTTTTGCTTCTTTGTTATTTTGGGCACCCCCGGCAACTTGTCTATTATTGATGTTAATACAGTATTCACTTCTTCCATTTTTTACTTTATACTATTAAATTATATTTGTTTCACGATCAATTTTTATTATATTCAATATATTTATATGAAACAAGGTAATATATTTGATATATTACAAACTGTAGATAATACCAAATCTCAATCAACACACATTAAAAAAACATACGCAAATAAAGACCCCGTGAAATCGAAAAAGGACTATACTTACCGAGGAACGTGGAAACACCGTCAGTCACGCGCACGTAACCTTGCTCGACGCGGCGGTCTCACCAAGGACGAGACCATCGCAAAACACGGCCGCCTCCCAAAAGGTAAGGAATGGTGGGGAAACGAAGCTTCTTGTAAAGAATGGGAGGCGAAATGGAACAACGCTAATCCGAAAGAAAGTTTCTCTCCTTCCATTAAAGAAGTACGAGTATAACCATAAGTGGTGCAACATTTCATTTATCAGTTCTCTATAAATGAAATTTACCGTGAGAGTAGTGTGTTTCTTTATATTCTTTGATAATATATATTGTTGTCAACTTCTCAAAAAAAGTCGAAACGAATTTTCAGAATTGGACATTTTTAAAAATGTCCAAAAGTGAAAAAGTAGAAATAGTTTTTTTTGGGAAAAATGAGTTTTTTTCTTATGCAGTGATATGGTTTAATTGTGATTTTGTGTTAAAATGTTTGTTTGCATACTATTTTTTTATTACTTTGATTTCTGAGATTTTTTTGTTCTATAAAGTATAGAACATTTAGAACAAAAATGTCGCCAAAAATCGCCAATATTTTCGTGTGTGAAAAATGCAACTATAAATGCAGCAAAAAGAGTGATTTTGACAAACATAAAATGACTGCAAAACATAAAAATAGAACACTTAGAACAGAAAAGTCCCATAACGATTCTCACACACCAATATGTAAAGAATGGGTGTGTGTTTGTGGCAAAACGTACAAAGCACGCAATAGTTTATGGTATCATAAGAAGAAATGTTCCTTTGTAAATGAACCAGAAATAAAACAAGAACACATTACAGAAGAAAACATAATAGATCAGACAGTTCAAACAAATAATTTAATAACACAGGATAGTATTGTTAATAATTTGATGATACAAAATCAACACCTGCATAAACTTATTATAAATCGTGACGAAGAACACAAGAAAGAAAAGGAAGAACAAAAAAAAAGGGACGAGGAACATAAGAAAGAAATAGAAAAGTTATCCGAACAAATCTCAAAAATATCAACAGTAACAAACAACAACAATAACACTACAAACAATAATAATAAATTCAATTTGAATTTCTTTCTTAACACTCAATGTAAGGATGCTATGTCTATACAATCATTTATGGAGAACCTTCAATTAGGTTGTAAGGAACTGGAACATATGGGAGACGTTGGGTATTTAAATGGTATGATTGACATTTTCAATAGCACTATAGGAAACATGGACGTTTATAAAAGACCCTTACATTGTACGGACCTAAAACGAGAGGTTCTCTATTTTAAACAGGGAACGGATTGGGAAAGAGACAGTGAAGACAAACAGCACTTGAAAAAGCTAATAAAAAACGTCGAATCAAAGAATTATGACAATTTACAAGAATGGCAAAAGGACCATCCAGGTTCTCTACAATGCGATTCAACAGATAGTCAGCACTATATGAAAATAGCGACAGAAGCACTTGGCGGAGCCGATACTAACAAAGATTCAATGTATTTAACAAAAATAATGAAACATATAGTAAAAGAAGTGTATGTAAAATAAACCCCAAAAATCCATAATGAAATTGATTTAAATATATGTTTTGATATATATTTAATAATACAAGTATGTCAGAAGAAACAAAAACGATGAATAAATTGCATATTGGACACAATATGGATGTATTAAAAACGATTGAATCCAATAGTGTAGATGTGGCGATTACTTCTCCGCCGTATGATGATTTGAGAAAATACAAAGGAAATTATAAATTGGATTTAACGGAGTTAGGAAAAGAAATTCACAGAGTGTTAAAAGACGGAGGAATTTACGCAATGATAATTCAAGACCAAACAAAGGATTTCGGAAAATCATTATCATCGTTCAGGACGGCAATAGACCACTGTGACATTATCGGATTCAAATTATTTGAAACGTGCATATATAAGAAACAAGGGAGTGAAGGAGCGTGGTGGAATAAACGATTTCGGGTAGATCACGAGTATATTCACATATTTTTGAAAGGAAAACGACCGCAATATTTCAATAAAGAATCAATAAAAATTCCATCAAAGCATGGAGGAAAAACAATGACGGGTTGTGCAACAAGAAAAACGGACGGAACAACACTAAAAAGCAAATCAGTAACCATAAATAAACTAAAATGTCCTGGAACAATATGGGATTATGCAAACGGAGGCGACAAAAACAAATTAAAACGAAAGCATCCGGCGGTGTTTCCAGATAAAATCCCGAATGATTTGATAAACGTATTTTGTCCGGAAAATGGATTGGTGTTGGACCCAATGTGTGGTTCGGGATCAACAATCGTGCAAGCAGTAAAAAACAATAGGAATTTCATAGGAATCGACATAGAAAAGGATTACATAGACATTGTAAAGGAGCGATTAAACGTAGAATGCGAATATGATTATGAAAGAAAGTAAAAATTGAATAAACCTATATTTTTTTATAATAATATAAAGTATAACATGGAGTCCACACAATTAGTAGAAGAAAACAAAGAATTGCTATCATTGATTGGCGAAAAGATAGATGCGGAATCTTTTAATAAATTATTAAAAGATTTGAAAGAAGCCGTGATTTTAAATAAAGAAGGCAAGGCATTTGGTGGAGGGATTTATCATTATGGAAAACCACCGGGATTGCATGAGTGTAGTAAATGTCGCAATAATTTCGACGCAAGTCATTTTACTTACTATAGCAAAAGAGTGGATAAAAACAATTATTTAATGAGGAGTAATGCCTTGTGTACGGTATGTTCAATCGAAATGAATTCAGAAAGGAAATCGACATTAACAAAAGCAAAAAAAAACAATGAAATCGGAAAGAAACCGGAACCTGGTGCAAAGTGTCCAGGTTGTGATAGAAATTGGGGAACACAAGAGCAGCCAAGAAATTGGCATCGCGACCACGACGCAATAAAAAACGTATTTAGGGGGTGGTTATGTGGAGATTGTAATATGGCAAAGCACGACCACAGACACAATATAAGTTAAATATTTTAATCATTTTATTTTTTCATTTTCAACAAACATTTGCCACCGAAGATGCTTTCGATGGGTTCTTTTTCATCTTTATTATCAGGATTATGAACGATTTTCCATTTAGTAGTAGTCATATTTTCGTAAACATCACTATTGGAGCTACAAATGAAATATTTATTTTTTTTGTAGTAGCGTCTTCGCTGTGTCCATTGATTGACAAAATTAGAATGGACGTCGACAATATCGATAACAATGGGATTATTGTGTTTGACGCGCAAAATACGTCCAATGGATTGTGTAATGTCTGTTTTGGGAGTCACCATAACCAATGTGGAAAGCGTTTTAATATCCAACGCCTCAGCAGCCATAGCATAAGTTGCAATAACAATTTGTTTGGTTTCGCTAATTTGGAGGTCTTTTTGTTTCATTCCCCCAATATAATAACCGCAAGTGGCAAATGCTTTGTGATTAATGGCTTCAAAAAGATATTTAAGTAGATTTTTGTTGTGACCCAAAATCATAATTTGTTTTTGTGGATTTTCAACAATAAGGTCATTTAAAACGCGTACAATAAAGTCGCTGCGGGGTCCAAATGCGCATAATTTAGAGATCATAGTGCTAAATTTAGGGTGTCCTTTATAATCGAGTTCGACTTCATTGAATTCTTCGTCATTGGATTTGTAATGGATTGCGCGGACACATACTTGGTCATCGTCGCGGCGTTCTTCATTATAGATGCGTGGTCCAATAAACATATATAAAACGTGTGTAAGACGGTCTTTGCGTTCGACGGTGGCGGAAATGCCCAACATATTTTTGGTGACTGCTTTGAAGAGAGCTTTTGAAAATTGTTCACTACCAATGCGATGAACTTCGTCAATAACGGTTAATCCAAAGCTGTCAAACGCATTGGGTTCAAACTGTTTCAAATAAAGTGTTTGTAGCATACCAATGACGATGTCTTTGCCTTCAATATCAAAGGTGGGGCCTTGAATTTTGCCGATTTTAGCACCGGGTAAGAATTGTTCAATGCGTTCGATCCATTGGTTCATTAGAAATTCTTTGTGTACAATGACGAGGGTTTTGCTTTTAAGTAAACTGATGATTTTCAATGCCATAACGGTTTTCCCTTTACCACATGGTACTTCTAAAATGCCGCCATTACCATCAGGTGTGTTGCAATGATTCATATAGACGTCAACGATTTCTTTTTGATAATCGCGGAGTTCGTTGGGGAAATCGATGTCAATGGATTCAAAATTATTTAGTTGACTTTTAGCGGGTGTTCCAAATTCGCGTATGCCATAAAATCGCGGTAAATATAGTTTTTTGTCGCTTTCGCGATAGCAAGGGAAGGTTTGATTTTGTGCACCACCACCCATGCTAGCAACAATAAATGGTTTAACATTTAAATCGTCTTGTATTTTTCTAATTTGTTGAGATGATAATAGAGATTTTTTGACGACATATCCCTTTTTACCAATATATGAGTTTTCACTAATGGACATATTGTATAAACACTATTTAGGATATATAATAATTCAATTTTATACGTTGCAATAAAATAATTTACTAATATATAATAGAATGTTGTCATTTACTCCTATTGAAATTACATTACTTGTCATTTTTATATTTTATTTAACACTCAACATAGAAACGCCATTAGTAATTGCCGAAGTGATCGAATCCCCATTTGGATTATTAGCGTTGTTATTACTACTTTTGTTTTTGTTTTTCTATGGTAACCCGATAATTGCAGTACTTTTCGTATTTGTTGCGTATGAATTATTAAAGCGCAGTTCATTTACAACTGGTCGCTCAGCACTTGCCGAACATACACCAACACAATTAAAGAAAGACATACAAATGGAGATGATGAATCCCAAGAAGGAGGCCACATTGGAAGAAGAATTGGTAAATAAAATGGCCCCAGTAGGAAAAGGTGAATTGCCTCAATTAATCGACACTAATTTCAAGCCATTGGCTGCTAAGATGGAGGGTGCATCCAAAATATAAATTATAAATATTTATAGATTAAATTATAAATATTTTATACAATTTCCGCGTGTTTTAATAATGAATAAAAACCACCAATAAGAGACAATAATAAAAATGCGTAGGAAGCACTGGCGCTACCTCGTTGTTCCGTATTTTTAGCATTTCCGTAAATGTATAATGGATTTGTAGTTCCTTCTGCTCCTAATGTTTCGAATTGTGAAAAAGTGTAAAGAAAAATAAATATACAAACCGCAATTATAGCGAACGATTTAAACTCAACAAAAGCATCCATAAACATAGTATATAGTGTATTAACGAAAATTAGTCCTCCTTTTTTGAAGTATGTGCCAATTCCAGTGGCCTCGTCAAAATCATCGCTGTTTTCTTTATTTGACCTAAAATAGAATATTTCATATTTTTGTTTATTTCCGTTTTCGTCAGAAGTTTGAACTGTTCTATAATCTTTATTCTGAAATTGTATATAAATACTAAAAATAGATAGGACTACAAACATAGCAATGTATAATGCTGTACTTGTCATCGTAGGGTCATTTAATAATGTACCAATACTAAACAATGGCACAAATAATCCAACTATACCCAATATTCCCAAATAAACTAATGTACTATTGGCTGTAATTTCAGCTTCAAATGTATTTTTTATTTCGTCTTCAGTTTTTGGAAAATCTTTATCCATAAGATTACCCTCAATTTCAATAAAAATACTATCAACTTTCTTTTGAAATCCGAATGATTTGAATCCAAGAGGAACAATAACATATGAAATACCCAAAAGCGCAAAAAAGAGCATGGATTGAATGACCATTTCTTGGAAAGACAATCGACTAGCATTAGCAGTATATTCACTATTAATAGGAACATTATAAGTGGCAATGGTTTCTTTGCTTTCTCCAGTGGGTTTACAATCAATGTAAATATTATCGGGACTGATTTTTTTCACCGAACCGGCAGGAATAACAGAATAATCATAATCGATTTGATTGGAACTAGGACTATGGGGTGTAAATGTAGTAACGTTAGAAAATGATGATTCATCGTAGAATTGTACGGGTTTAGCCATGACTAAAACAGTTAAATTATCACTAGGTTGTCCAAATGTAGTGTCGTCTCCCGACACAAGTGTTTTTTTGTAGTATATAACTTTGGATGCATTCATAATAGTATTGATTTCGCGCTTATTTGTAGTGTTATCTATTCTAATATCATCTAGTAACTCATAAATTACATTTCTGAGTGCTGGGGTGTCGTCATCAACTCCATCAAGAGGAATACAAAGTGCCAATTTTTTGCTTGAATTAACAATACTCTTATGAACAATAATCATTTCGTAAGAAGTACCATCATAGTCAGCATTACTAATATTGTGAATCCGAGTAGTAAAAATAACTTTCTCTACAATCCAGTCAATATTATCAAAAACAAGATTAGGATTTACTCCGGGTTTTAAACCAATAGATTGTGTACCACTGTCGGCACTAGCGGTAGGCATATCATAATAATCATATGCAATAAATTCTTCTCCTTCTCCTAATAATTGATTATCTAAATTAAACTTATTACTCATTATTATTTAATATATAATAATAAGTTATTTTTTTTGCTTATATTACGGGAATATATTGAAATTCATTGTTTTCATATTTCGTAACTTTGAAGGTACTATCATATCCTTCGACGTAAACTTGTTCGCCGTTCATAATATCATCGCATCCGTATTCACTGGTGCAGCTTTTACCCTTGACGCTAACGGGTAATCGAGTATTAACGGAGCCACTATTAGAAATCGTATAATAATTCCATTTATCGCGGCCGGTCATAGTGCGGCGTCCCATAAGAGGGAGTATAAGATTTTCGGGGCTGCCATTTTTGGTTAAAATGCCCATTTGAGTGTAATCCTGGCCTGTTGAACGGGTTTTAATATTAATGGGAATGCCTCCACGAACGTCACCACCCATGGGAGGGAAATATTGATTATCTCTTAAGGGTGCTCGATGAGGATTATTAAAAATGTTGGGATTTTCGACGTGTTGAGAACCGGACATCACTAAATCTTGCTTAGGCATTTTATTGATGATTTTGATTTCTTTATTTTGCATTTGATAAAAAATGATAACAGCAATAAAAATAGTAACCATTAATACAAAAAGGGTCATATTTTCAATGCAAAATACTCCTGGTGCACATTTTTTTGCCATATTTATATATTAATGTGCATATTTTATTTCTATGTTGGTATATGACGCGTTTTTTTGAACGTCTAAAACATTTTACCGATCATTTCGAAAGCGGTTTTAAATTCTTTGCCGCCCTTTATAAAGAGGTCAATACCGGGTTTTGCTTGTTTGGGGAATTTGCGGCCAAGTGTTTTAAATGAAAAGCCAAATTGACGAACGACGGAGTTTAATTTGAGACGTTTGCAGTTATAGCAGCGGTCTCTAACCCATTTTGGAAAATGGATAATATGGAATCCGGTACTTTGGAATACAATGCTATTTAACTTCTCTAAACCGATCCAAACTTGTCTTTCTATTTCATAGCCATAAAATCCAATAAGTTCCAAAAAGAGGAAAACAACACTAGGAATTAAATACATTAGTTTACCCATAAGGTCCAAGAAAAACCAGAAAATGCAATCTAATCCATTCATAATCATTTTAGTAAAGCACATTACATTGGTAATGGCCCATTCCGCGCAATAAACGATGAAAATTAAAAATTGATAAACACCAAAAGCTAAGGGTTGGAAACCCATTGCGAAAGACAGAATCAAACCAGTAACCATAAAGACAATACCGAGCGCTAAACTTTTTAAAAATTTAATAATATTGAAAAGTCCCATAAACATATCAGGAATCTTAGTAACAGCAGTAACAATACTTTTAATAAGTCCAACAAAAGGTTCTTTTTTTGGTCGTTTTTTTATTTTTAAAGTATAAAGAGTTTCATTAGTATAATATTTAATATTATCTCTAACTGGAATGTTTGCATAATTTTCAAGAATATATGTTGTAATAAAAAAACATAATGATGTAAAAAAAATTATTTGTATAGTATGCATATATACTATACAATTATAAATTACGCGTATTTATTTTTTAAATTTTCCCCTAATTTTGCGTAATCGGAATATTTTTCAACAAAACTTTCGGTTTGTGTAATAAGGGGTTGTAATTCTTTCAAACTGTTAACAATTTTGTCAGCAGTGCCGGACATTTTGCTGAAATCTTCGTTAACTTTTTCGCGGTTGGTGATTAATTCCTTTAATTTTTCGCGGTCGGCTTTTTCTTCAATACCTTCTAATAATTCTTCTTCCTCGTCTTTTTCTTCGGCATCTTCCTTGGTTTTCTTGGCATTTTTTTTATTAGCACCTTCATCTTTGTTTTCAAGACCTTCGCTAATTTTTGTTCCGAAGCGAATAAGATGACTACCAACAAGGGCAATACTTAAAACAACGATCATATTTCTACTAAACATTGATGTAACAAAACCGACAACTAAAAAGATAAATACTGCGGTGAAATTGGATGTTTGCATGGAGTAAAATAAATCAACAATAGCAATAAATAGTAAAAAGTATAATACTAAGCGATTTTGCAAAAGTGGATTTAAATTTAAGTTGAAACGACGTAGACTCTTTAAACTGGCCATTATATATAATTAAAATATTTTAATCTTCCTCGGATGTTTTTAAGCCAGAATCACTATTAGAATCATATTCTAAATTATAACCGGGAGGAATGACTTCAGCATCGTATATATCGAGAACTTCCTTTACGACTTCTTCGCGCTGTATATCCGAGGATTCAAATTCAATACTTGTAATACTACTAGAGCGTTTACCTTTGAATTTATTTAAAAAATCATCTAATCCATTTGCTTGGTGACCATTATCAAACTGCTCTAAATCTCCGGTTAAAATAATGCGACTATTTTCACCAATGCGTGTCAATAACATTTTCATTTGATTAATAGTGGAATTTTGCATTTCATCAGCAATAATCCAGCAATTTTTGAATGTTCTGCCGCGCATATGTCCAAGAGGACTAATTTCTATTTCTTTTTCTTCAATAAGAGATGATATCTCCTTAGAAGACATAAAATTATGTAAAATATCATATATAGGTCTAACCCATGGAGCCATTTTTTCTTCAATAGTACCGGGTAAATATCCGAGGTCTTCGTCGACGGAGACAGAAGGACGTGTAAATATGAGTTTTTCACATCCTCCCTTTAAGAACTGTTTTACACCTTGTTCAGTAGCAAACAAGGTTTTACCCGTACCAGCAGGTCCTGTGACAACCACAATTTTTTTCTCTTTGTTTTTCAATATATTTAAATATTTTTTTTGACTCTCATTTTTGGGTTTGGAGAACATTGTTTCAAATTGTTCTTTTTCGTTACTGGATAGGTGCTCATAATTAGAATAATCGGGTTGTGTGTCATTATAAGTTGTATCAATATCATTATAAAATTCGCATAATTCATCGGCATACTGCTTACGTCCTTTGCGAGATTTTCGGGGAGCTTCACCCTTTGCACCACCTTTACCCAACTTTTCAAGATTTTTCGTCTTCATACATTTATTGGGTATTTTTTTAGATGCTAAAATATATGAATCAACAATTGTTATAATTGTTGAAATCTAATATGGTGTAAGTTACGACTACATTATATGCAGTGGTTATAAAAAAAAATAATAAAGATCAAAAAAATTGATTGAATCTATGTTTATGTATTGGTACCAAAAAAAGGCAAGAATGACAACAACAACTCGGTGTTTGTACTGCAATGCGTCTGATAAGACACACAAACTCAAAGATTGTAAGAAATACAATGAAACGTCGAAGATAGTGAATAGTTTATTGTTCTATACGAAGGTAGAGCCAGAATGGAAACAGATGTCTCGAATCATCAAACTTACCCTAGCAGAGAAGTTACATATTGGTGTAGGAAATATCCATAAGCCGGTGTTTTATGAACGTGTCCACAAGCATTGGTTGAAATATATTGCAATTGACGCAAAAAAAGAGGAAGAGACATTTGATTGTGCAATATGTTACGAGACATATTCGTTAAGTAAAGACAAAACCACCACATTGAACTGTGGACATCGTTTTTGTAGTGATTGCATATTTAAGCACTTGTGTCATAACAATGGATGTCCGATGTGTCGTCAAAATGCGTTCATAAGTGCGGCGGTCGCAGAAGCAGAACCAACAACAAGTAGCAGTAGCAGTAGCTCAGATTTACTAGTAGACGAAAAAGTAGAAAGAATTAGACAAAAACGGCGTTTACAGCGGGCACTGCGTAGAACGAGACAAAAAAATTAATATATATAAAAGAATATAAAAATTGATTCATATAATGTAGTGTAGGACATACAGACATACAAACATAGAGCACGGATTCCCGAGCGGTCAAAGGGGACAGACTTAAGATCTGTTGCGTTAGCTTCGTGGGTTCGAATCCCACTTCGTGCACCAAAGCTTCCTTAGCTCAGTTGGTTAGAGCGTTGTTCTTATACAGCAGAAATTAATGTTCTCTTTAGCAAAGCAAAGGTCGAGGGTTCAACCCCCTCAGGAAGCACTTTGCCCGGTTAGCTCAGTCGGTAGAGCGCACGCCTTTTAAGCGTGTGGCCGTGGGTTCGAGCCCCACATCGGGTGTGAAGACCTAAATACGTCTTTAAACTATTTGTGGGTAATAGTTAGGCAAACTATCGGAATGGGGTGAAAAAATTTATTATATATATGATTCTTTACATTTTACCCATTATTACCTCAGTGGGTTATTAACTGAACAACGGAATATTATTTTAGGGACTTCAGTGTCCTCGTTGTTTGTATAGTTATAGAGGTCCCTGAACATTACAGGGTGAGAGAAATGTGTGCTTCTACTTGGCACAATATTGGTAAAGTAGTATTGCTGGTTATTCTGTTAAGGTAAAGCAGATTATACAGGAGTATAGCGGGTATATTTTATTATACCATTTCATATGACGGAGCTGTTTGAATCTTTATTATTGCTGATCACCTTAATAATGAGGAAAACGATTTCGAAACCGTGAAACGCTAAGCTATGTTGGTGTTGGGTCTTCTACACTGATTAAAATTTAATTAATGGTTGTTGTCGTTTGATATTTTGATTAATTGAAAACACTTCAACCCGGGCTTCGGAGGGAAGTTTGGAAAAAAAGAAGATAAAGGGGACGCCCTTTTTTTTATTCAAAAGTAAAAAATGTAAACCGATTCAAATAATACAACAAATATTTTTTTAAATATACAAAATGATTTTTTATTTTTTGTTATTTTTGCTATTTTTCAATGTTAATGTCCATCCTAGTTTGAGAAGAATATTCTCGTAAACAGAAATATGACTGTTTAAACTATCTTTTACCACTTTACCAGTTAATATGTCGCTGTTAATATAAAATTGCATATTGTTATTTTATATTATGAAATAATTTATAGTTTATCATAACTTTATATGGCTTTCAATTTTTTCGATTTTAAACTAGTTCTTTAATATACCGGGCAGCATAAAAGGAAACAATAACAGCAACACCACCAATAAATAAAGATTCAAAACCTTGTTGTAATTGTCCCTTGCTGTATCCAAGTAAAAACAATGCCATACTTAATATAAATATAGCAATTTCAAAAGCATAATCAATATTAAATACAAATGGCATTAATGGAAGTGAACCAATAGCAATAAAGGAAACAAAGGTAGAAAGGCCTACATAAAAAGGGTGTTTTTTGTCTATTCTCATTTTTTCTGCTAAATAACTAGAAATACCCATACTAAATCCATCAGCCAATAAAGAAGCAAAACCAAGAATCAATATAATATCATATGTTAGACCGGCGCCTAATGAACCGGCAACAATGGCAAAAGTGGTAATTAATCCATCAACTCCACCATAAACAACTTCTGAACTATATTTATCAAGAATCATATATATTTGTGTAAGATTTTGCCAAAATAATAATAAATAATGTTTGTTGAATGTTATATCTTAATTTTGATATGTGATGTAAAATATATTTAAGTTTGAATATAAAAGGCATAACATTTTAAGAAAATACATAAAATGTATCTATTATAATATACCAGTTTAGGAAGATGGCCGAAAGTACAACAAACTCTGAATTTCTTCTCACACCAAGTGACAGCCGCTACGTAATGTTTCCAATTGTAGATAATGATATATGGAAAATGTATAAAAAATCGGTTGACAGTTTTTGGGTTCCCCAAGAATGTGACCTATCAAAGGATTTGACGGACTGGGAAAAATTAAACAAAGATGAAAAACATTTTATAAGTATGGTTCTTGCGTTTTTTGCCGCGTCTGATGGAATTGTATTGGAGAATTTGGCTGTACGTTTTATGAGTGATGTGCAATTATCAGAAGCACGTGCATTCTATGGTTTTCAAATAGCCATGGAAAATATTCATAGTGAAATGTACAGTTTATTGATTGATACATACATTAAAGACGGAGCCCAGCGCGACAAATTATTTAATGCATTGGAGAATTTTCCCTGTATACAAAAAAAGGCAAATTGGGCATTAAAATGGATAAATGACAATCGTAGCTCATTTGCATCGCGTCTAGTTGCATTTGCCGTAGTGGAAGGTATATTTTTTTCATCGAGTTTTGCTTCCATTTATTGGATAAAAAAGCGCGGATTAATGCCAGGACTTACGTTTTCCAATGAACTCATTAGTCGTGACGAAGCGCTTCATACCGAATTTGCTGTTTTATTGTATAGTAAATTACAAAAGAAATTATCTAAAAAACGTATTCATGAAATAATCAGCGAAGCAGTAGAGATAGAAAAAGAATTTATAACCGAAGCAATTCCTTGTAGAATGATTGGTATGAATTCCAAATTGATGAAACAATACATTGAGTTTGTGGCTGACCGTTTATGTTTACAATTAGGTTATGATAAAATCTACAACTCAACCAATCCTTTTGATTTTATGGAATTGATTAGCGTGGAGACGAAAGTTAACTTTTTCGAGCGCACAAATTCTGAATATGCATTGGCAAACAAAACAGTTGATAAAAATTGTTTTGATTTTTCTTGTGATTTTTAGACATTTTCATCATTTAAATAATGATTTGGTTTTGTGTATATAATGTGGTATAAATCCCAAATAAATAATATGATTGCAAAGAAAACAATAAACCAATCATTGTAAAATAGACCTTTAAACAACAAAATGGGAGCAATTATAAAAACCGCTAATATTCGGCCGGGTTGATCATTACAAAAATTAAAGTCCATTTTATATATTAAAAATTGATTAAAAAGTTGTATTAATATTTAATTATAGTAAATATTAATGAATACGTCAATAAGTGACCACAAATTCGCAAATGTTGCTTCTCAGGAGGCACATAAATCGACAATGTCATCGCATCACGGATGCGTGGCAGTAAGAGGAGGAAAAATAATTGCACGTGGTCACAATAATTATAGAACATATAGTAATGATGGTATGATAAAGGGGTGTTCGTGCCATGCCGAAATAGACGTATTGCGCAAATGTATGAAAATGGGAATACTAAATAAAATAAATCTGTATATAGTGCGAATATCATCATTTAATACATTTTCTGACAGTACTCCGTGTACAGAATGTTATAATACGATGAAAAATATGTTTAATATAAAATATATCATATATTCTACAAATAAAGGAATCGTAAAAAAGAATTTCAAAGATTTTGTTGCACATCACATTTCAAGTGGTAAGAAAGCAATCGATGGAAAGCGAGTAAAGGTTTTGTGACCTTTTCATTTATTTCCACATCATCATTTTATACGTTATTGTTATTTTTTTTATACGTATCTAATGTCCGAGCACTTGCATCAACTGCTTCAATGAAGCGAGGCATCCAATAGCGGTTTATTAGGGAACCGCAATCAGGAAGGTGTGTATTAAACAAATGCACATAATATTGTTTTTCTTTTGTGTCTGGATTATGATATTCTTGTAATGATTTTAATAGTGGATTTTGTTGCACATAATCAAAGCTCTTTACTTCCGGTGAAGATTGTATTATTTCAAACAATGAACGATTCTGTTTTGATACACCGTCACTAAATGCTTCTTTCGACCTAAACAAAATTTCGGTTGGTAACAATTGTGAACCATAATGTTCTTCCGAAAAAGCATTTCGAAGTAAATATTTTTCCATATGTTTACCATTATTATGATTGCGAATGTTTATAGGTATACTCATATAAAATTGTACCCAGGAACGGTCCAAAAATGGTGTGCGTGGCTCTAATCCGTGTGAAGATATGCATTTATCCGAACGTAAAACATCAAACATATGAATTTCTTCCAATAAACGCACACATTCATTATCATATTCAATGTCATCGGGAGCGTGAAACATATATAAATATCCACCACACAATTCGTCAGCACCGTCTCCATTTAAAATGACCTTTGCATCACTGTTTAATGAAATATATTTTCCCAATAAATAGTTACCAATGCTGGCGCGTATTGTGGTTGTATCATAACTTTCAACTGTTTTAATTACATTTGGGATTTCATTTACAAAATCACTCTCGCTAATTTTAATTTCAGTATGTTTTGTATGTAAAAAATCCGCCACTATTTTTGCGTAATGTAGGTCTTGTGAACCCGTAATACCAATAGAATATGTTTCGGGCGGGGGTTTATTGTGTTGTTTGTTGTATTCACACACTAGCGAGCAAATCAAACTGCTGTCTAATCCGCCCGAAAGCAAACAAGCCACAGGACGTTCTGTGTTACTGCAACGTTTATACACGGCGTTTTTCAAATAAAAAATGATGTTTTGATAAATCATTTTTTCTGTGTAATGATTTACATTGCATAATGATGAAAAATTAAAGTTAAAATAACGTTTTTGACTTTTAAATACCCAGCGTCTTAATATTTTTGCTGAATATATAAATGTTTGATATGTACCCGGTTCAAAGTGCTGCAGGAAATATTTATTTTGTTCGTTTCTATCATTTTTTGATTTTTTAAATTCTATCAAACTCTTTGCATCGGATGCAAAACCATATAATGATTTTCCACTGTATTCTTTGTATAATTTATATAAAGGACGTACACCTAGTGGGTCGCGCGCAACATGTATAATGGGTTTATCATTATGTACATTTAAATCAACCAAAATAAATGCAAATACACCGTCCAACATTCGCAATGTTTGCTCAATCCCATAATGAATATATAAATGTAAAATAACTTCACAATCAGAGTTTGTGGTGGGTGTAATACCCATTTTTTCGTACAATTCTTTGTAATTATAAATTTCACCGTTGCATATCAAATAGTAATCATTATTTAATATAATAGGTTGATGTGAAATATCGTCACAACCATTTATAGCAAGGCGATGAAATCCCAAAATAAAATCGCAGATTTCTTTTTGTAAACTAGAAAATTCAGGACCACGTTTATGTCCTTTATTAAATTGTTTTAATATAAAATCACTCGAAAAAGTATCATCATTGTTAAGAAGTGAGAATATTCCGCACATTAATATATTACGCATTTTTTATTTTATATTATTTTAAAAATATCATTATATGTATATAATGTTTACATCTTACACAAAGAATAATAAAATAACAGATGATCGTAAATTAAAAAATCTTTCACTTTTAGATTTAACAAAAATTGCCACTCCGGAAAATCCTCTTGGTTCTTATGTAAATATGGGAGAACCCAATTTTGAAATGCTAATACAAAAGGACGTTGAAAATATGGAAAATATGGCATTTTATGCAATAGAAAAACCTAAAAATAATGAAAACGAAGAAGACGCACAAGAAGTTGCTCTAGAAACAAAAGAAGAAAATATATTAAAACAGTATTTGACAGACCACACAAGTGGGCAAATCTATTTAGGTGCTTTAAGTGTTGTTGGCTTATATATTGTTTTCAAGATGATGAAACTAGGTAAATAAATAAATAATTATGTATACTATTTATTTATTGTAACTTAAAACGTTTGTATAGTTCCAATGCCACTAAACCACCTAACACTTGGCTTAATGCATAAGGGATAATTTCAGAAACGGGTAATTTATCGATGGAGCCCATTACAATTGAAATGGCTGGATTAATATGTCCACCCGAAATTTTCTGTGTTAATAACAACACCAACGCTAATGTTCCACCAATGGCTAATGGGTTGCCGGTGGCCAATACAATATAAACAAAGATGGCACTACCTATAAATTCAGCTAAATATTCGTACATTATATAATAAAGTCATATATTTTTACGGTAATCCATAAATACGCCCCTTTGAACCACTCTGTTTTGGAGGTACCATATAACCACCCGCACGTACACGTGTAAGTGCCTGTTTTGTGTCATTGACATTTTTAGTGGAAATCAAAGACATCGGTTCACCTGTCGCATTTACTACGGATTTACCGAGTGCTTGATATTTTCGGCGCTCAGTAATAGAAGAAGCATCACGACTACCAAAGTGTTTTTTTGACGCAATAGGTACATTATTGCTACTATGTACGGCATTTGTATACAACATTTTTCCTCGAGAAAACGATGAAGTACCATCACTAACACCAGCTTTCATTGGACTACCGTTTTTGGCAGTCGTAATTGCATTATTTAATCCATTTTGTTTAGGCAACATAATTTAATATATAAAACGGATATATTAAATTAATTTTTAAGATCATCATAATTTTTCATTGTAGCACTTTGACGCTTGTAACGAGCGTAATCGCTACCCGAAGACGTTTCGTGTTTTCCTAAATTTAAAACTCTTCTGTGGGGAGAATTTTGAGTTTGCGTATTTGTAGGTGTCCATACCATACGCAAAGTTTTTCGTGTATTAACTTCTTCTAATGTTTTGCCCGAGTTTCCTGTTGGACGAGGAGCAATACCACTAAAAGAAGTTTTATGATTTCCTGATGTAGATTTAGTTATTCCGATACTTGACATTTTATATAATAAATATATATAATTATATGAGCAAAGATAGTTTTATAGAAAATTTAGAAAATTTAATATTAGAAGAGCAGGATATTCAATATAAAGCAAAATGTATCCAAAAAAAGCAAAATTTCACAAAAATGGAAAAGCAATATAAATTTGATAATGAAGCTTTTGATGGTTCTCAACTTCTAAATGTTCAACCTTTTAGTTCTCCAAAAGGTGAAGCTCTTATAAATAAAATCAAAATGTTGGATGATGCCGATATGAAAAAACACGGGAAACTATTTAAACACTTTATTTTCAGTCATGTTAAATCAAGTGGACACGGTGCTAAAATGCTTGCTTCTCTTATGACTGCAAATGGTTATAATTGTGGATTTTCATCTTCTAAAATGTCTGTCAAAAATAAAAAAGGCGAAGATGTTGTTAAATATGGTCCTCTTGTATTTAAAAACGCATCTACATTAGAGCAAACCAAAAACAACAACTTTTATTTATTGTGTTCCACGACTGTTTATGACCAAAAAATAAGTGTAAGTGCACGAAAAAATATGTTGGCGCGTTTTAATGACCGTGATAACAACGTGCAAGGTTCTCAAATACGTTTTATGATAATGGATAGTGGTTTCAAAGAAGGTATTGATTTATTTGATGTAAAATACGTTCATATTTTCGAACCGTCTACTTTTTATAGTGAACAAAAGCAGATTATTGGTCGTGCCACACGTACTTGTGGTCAAAAAGGATTGGAATTTCATCCAATAAATGGTTGGCCCTTGGATGTGTTTATATATGATTTGGAAATACCCGAGCAATTACAAGGTTATTTTAAAGGTCACACAAATATGTCTTCTCTTATTTTGGATTCAATGAATCTGAATTACAAATTAAACACATTTCAGGAAGAATTGGAAACCATTTGCATTGATTCTGCGGTTGACAAGGAGTTAACACGCAATATTCACGATTTTTCAATAATGAAGGGTGGGTCAAAGCATCAGGCATTTCAAACATCCATAATGAAAAAATACGGGCATTTTACGTGGGATCCAGTAAAAATGGAGAACCAGTGTGAAAATATGCCGGACAGTAAATATATAGATTTAAATCCAACCCAAAAATTCATTAAATCGTATTTTACACCATATAGTGAAGAAAAAGGTTTGATTTTGCATCATAGTGTAGGAACGGGTAAGACGTGTACCGCTATTGCTGCGGCATCATCCAGTTTTGAAATGGAAAATTACACCATATTATGGGTCACGCGCACCACATTGAAAAATGATATGTGGAAAAATGTATTTGATAAATCGTGTCACGCCCCAATTATGGAGATGTTACAAAAAGACGATTTTGTTATGCCGACAGAAGAGAAGAAAAGAATGAAATTGCTTTCAAAGTCGTGGAAAATTAAACCCATGTCATATAAACAATTCAGTAATTTATTGTTGGAGAAAAATGCATTTTACACGTCTCTTGTAAATATCAATGGTAAATTGGACCCTCTTCGTAAAACATTGCTCATTATAGACGAAGCACATAAATTATTTGGTGGTAGTGATTTATCCGCCTTAGAAAAACCGGACACAAGTATATTACATAAGAAAGTAATGCATTCATACAGTGTTTCAGGAATCGATAGTGTAAAATTATTATTAATGAGTGCTACACCAATTGTGGAGAACCCACTGGAAATGATAGAATTGGTGAATTTATGTAAATTACCGAGTCAACAATTACCTGTTGTATATCCCAAATTTGAACCCTTGTTTTTAAACGAAAATGGTAATTTTACAAAACAAGGTAAGCAAAAGTTCATTCAACATATAACAGGACATATTAGTTATTTGAATCGAGAAAAAGATGCGCGACAGTTTGCTCAACCAAAAGTAAAAGTGAATTACGTACCTTTGGTGAAAAATATGGAAAAACTCAAACAGTTTGATAAAATATTTAATCGCGACGATATTTTGGAAAGTATTGCAAATATAGAGCAAGAAATTCAAAACGAGAATTCGAAGTTTACAAATGAATTAATGGAAGCAAATAAACACATGTTTTCTCATTTACACGATAAATGTGCGGACTTGGATAGTAAACGTTTAAAGAAACAATGTAAAGGAATCGTAAAGCGAAATATTAAATCCTTGTTGGGTGAAATAAAAAGAAAACAAAATGAAATCAAGAGAAACATCGAGAACTTAAAAGACAAAATTAAGTTCTCCAAAGAAATGAAAAAAGATATATTTTTACAAATAAAGACAAATATGGAAATGGATGAAGATGAATTTATATTGTTTAAAAATAGTCCATATTATAGTATACGTCAAAAATGTGGGAAAAGGGGGAAAATTATGTCCGATTTAAAGGAACAATTGAAATCCCACCCCAAAATTATTGAATATGAGCGTCGCATTAATAAATATAATATGAATATTGAAGATTTACGTGTACGTTTGGAATATAAAATAATTGCTCATAAAGAAAACGTGAAGAAAATAAAGAATATGTTAAAAGAAGATTTCAATGAATTGGAGAAAAATGTTCTCAAAACAAATATTAAACAACAGCAACAAGTTAATAAAAATCTAATCAAAATTAACAAAAAGGATACTCGAAAAGAAGTAAAACATTTAATCGAAAAACGGCGAAAAACATTAAAGAAAATAAAAATGTTTACTGCCGATAAAAAGCGTTATTTTAAACATAAGTTAAAACAACAAAACACAAAGAAGGCGGAATTATTGAATAAAGAACGTCAATTGCGCAAAACATTGCGCAAACAAGGAGCATATCAAGATGAATTTTCGAATGAATTTATACGGACTCTTTTAGAAAAATATGAAAGGGGAATCGACCGTGAATTGCGTACATTAGGTTAAATCGTCGAAATAATATATTTTTATTATCCATATGGAAGACAATATGGATAATTTGACATTACAGTATTTGTTAAACAATAAAAGTTACCAAAAAATAATGAGTCAAAAAGAAGACACGGTATATAACAAACAAACAAAAATGAAAGAAAATGAATCGAAAATAATAACCATTGTGGAAAACATCATAAATAATGATGCAGAAGATTGTAGTAACGAAATGATAGATACGTTTAATGTATTTGTAAAATCTATTTACAAACATTGGGAAATGTTAGAAGTGCAAGAAAAAAACGATTTTAATAAGTGCGAAGAAGAGCGTAATGAAAATCCATATAATCAGGATGATGAGGCGGATACTATATTTGAAAATATGCAAGGATCATTATGGGGAGGTGAAAAAGTCACAAAAATTACTTAATATTTTTGATTTTGTCTAAACCACACGGACCACAATGGTCAACATTACTATAATCAGCTTTAATATTTGTTTTTTGGTCGCAATGATTCCCCCATCGACCTAATTGTACTTTTTTATTATTGTCAAAAAATACAAAATTATACGGAAAAAATGAAGATGTTGATATTTTTATTTTTGTCATTACTTGAGTATAGTTGGGTAAGATTTGACTAATTCTGCGTAGCATTATATACTATTATATATAATTATTTTTATATATTTACAAATAAATATTTTCCCATTATAATATAAGTATTATGGGAAAAACATTTAAATTTAAAACATGTAATCCAGCTGTAAGGGGTAAAACAGTTAAAAATAAAAGTTGTATGACCCCCGAAGTTGTAGAAGAAATAAAGAATAAATTTAACAAACATAATCCAGAAAATAAAATACAAGCGTCAAAACCGACAGAAGTATGGGAAGAGTTGAAAAATAAATTTAATACCTGCAAAAGTGAGTTGTGTTGGTTAAATAGTATTAAAGACCCGGTTATGAAAGCGAAAATAAAACGCAAGTTATTCCCACCTGACCGCCCAAATGAATGGAAAGATGATCCAAATACGTGGCTATCGAATGAGGACATATTAAACGTTTTAAATCAATATGAAGATGCATACAAATGTTTCAAATTTATCGGACCTACACCCATTGATTATGATTATAAAGAATCATCGTTTTTAGGTAATGATAAATGCGTTACAGAGGAATTGTGTAATTTTATTTTAGATGAAATGATAAAGAAAAAATATTCCAAAATAGGTATAATATTTAATTTAGATAAACATAGTGGTCCAGGAACACATTGGGTCTCATTATTTGTAAACATAAAAGAAAAATTCATATTTTATTTTGACAGTAATGGTGTACCTCCAAATAGACAAATAGTAAAAATGATCAATAAAATAAAGGATGATGGTAAATCATTAAAAAAACCAATCATTTTCCAAACAATTATTAATAAATTTCAACATCAACAATCAGATACTGAATGCGGAATGTATAGTTTGTATTTTATAATCACTTTACTTACTGAAAAAATCAATAATAAAAAAGTGAATATTGGAAAAATAAAGCACCATTTTTTGAAAAAACGCGTGGAAGATGAATTAGTATTTAAATTGCGATATAAATATTTTATTTAAAATGTCATTATATATTAAATATATAATGAAAACAAAAGGAGGAGCATCCGATAAAGATAAAGCAAAAGCATTAGAAAATTTGAAATATATTATATTTTTATTACTTCATTTAGATAATAATAATTATAATGAACCAATAGAAATAAAAAAACAAGTTATAGACAACGTTAATCAAAAAATAATTACTCCCGGTAGGCCTAAAGATAAAATATTAAAAATCATAGACAGTAGGTATCAATATAATGAATACGCAGAACAGTTACAAAAAGAGATCGATGAAGATGAAAAACGGACTAGAAATAAAAAAAATTTAAAGACCATGAAATTTTTAGAATTAATTAAAAACCAATTAGATAATGCAGAACAATTAAGTAATCATTATTTTACAGCTGATAGTGAAACAAAAGAAATATTAGAGAAACTCATTAGTATTTCAACACAAATTAAAAAAAATCAACCAGAACTTGATTTGAATCACAATATAAAATGGACGATTATAAATAAAAATAAAAAACCAGAAAAAATGACTTTTCAAAAAATACAGAACAATGCAAATGATTCAGATTTGATATATAAATTAAGGGACACGCTAGAAAATTTTTTATATTTAAAAAAAGTTTTAAGTGAGCAATATGAAAATTTTGGTAAAAAATTTTTTGGTAGAATTGAAAATGACAGTTATTTTGATGACATTGAAGAAATATTAAAAAAATTATATGATACAAATAGCATTGATAAGATTACAACCAAAATCAGTTCCCAATCTCAAAAAACTAAAACTACCTTTGCTGATAAATCTTTTGGGGATCTTAATGAATTATTTAAACTGAATGCGGCACCACTACCACCACCACCAGTGGCATCAACAGTGGCACCGCCACCACCGCCACTGCTACCAGGATTTATAGATGGAGAGGCATCACTCGCCCCAGAACTAAAAAAACAAATTAAATTAGAACAACAACAAGAACAACAAAAAAAACAACAACAAGAAAGTGAAAAAAAGGAAGCACTTGAAAATGGAATAGCATTAAAAGGGTATACTCTTCCTTCGAGTAAAGGACCTGGATATGCACAAAATTCAAAGGGTAATTTATTGTGGAACACTGCATTTATAAGTAATCCTAATTTACCATATAATACAGTAGACACAGTAGATGTTTATTTATACAATTTATTCAAGCAAATAAGCGATGAGACGACTGGACATATGAAAAAACAATCAAATCAAGCGGAAAAAAGTATTGATAATATAGGAAGTGTTTTTAAATTTAAATCAGAAGGCACAACAAAAGATATCAAAAAAGGAGGAAAAAAGACAAAAGGGAAAAAAATATATAAAAACAAAACGCGTCGTAAGTATAAAAAATAAATGTCATTGTTTACATCTGTTGATAATCAACAAATGTTATGGAATTTAATAAACAAAAGCAAAAATTTCGCTACTTGCTTTAATAACCAAGAAGAAATGCAAAACTGGTTCCGAAATATTATAGAAAATTTTCACATAAATAATCGAGAACCATTTAATATGATTCAGTTAAAACAAATGAATACAACGGTAATACAATATATGATACAAAGTATAAAAAACATTCATTATTCGGAAGCATTAGAAAATGAGAAAACTGTCCCGGTCTATGAAACGGAAGCACAACACGTTGGTACACAAGATACTCGACCACAAGAAACTGAAAACACTACATTAAATAGTTATGAGGAGCGTCAAAAGGAGTACTATTCATTACTGGAACCACAGCAACCCAAGAACATCGATTTTACTGAAAAAAAGGAAAACAGTGTTACAATGGACGATTTCAATGCACGCCAAACACAATATGAAAGTAATATTGGCGTTACAAATCCATTAATAGAAGAAAATAAGCGAATGAAACAAACCATAGAAAAGATGCAAAATGACATAGCAGAAATGCAAAAAAATATTCAAGACATGAAGAGCGAATTTATCAAAAACATTGCAAATGAAGTGTTAGAAAATACAATAGAAAAAATATAATTTTTTAAGCGTGTATTAATATATTTGTATACATATATTAATAAAAAAAAATGTTTTGGGATAAAATTTTATTTGACTTTATAAAACAAAATTATGTTTCATTTATTTGTTATTTGTCTATTTTGTTATTTATGTATCCAATGGAAGATTTAATAATACCCAATTTATTTGGTAAATTATATGATACAATTAAAGACAAATCTACATATGGTAATCCATATAATATTATTGATAATATAAAAAAATTAAACACACCGGGTATTATGATATCTATAGTTGGTATTTATATTATTGTTTTATTAGGTGATCATTTTAAAAGTTTGTTGGAATCCGAATTAAGTCCGGGATATTTAAAATATTTAAGGACTTTGATATTTGAAGGAACTGTCAATAAGAACCAAGAAGAATATAAGGATGTCAAAATGGGAGAATATATGTCAAAAGTGCTGGAATTGACGCGAAGTTTACGCGATGTTTTTCAATACTGTATTGGGCAATTTTTTCCATATATATCGAGTTCGCTCGTTATTGTTTTATATTTGAGTTATAATGTTCCGGAATTGTCCATTACATTAATAATGTCTACTTTAATAATAGTACTCGGTTCGATGTACTCAAGTGAACATATAATGGAACTAACACGAAAACGTGAGAAGTTCTTCACCGAAGAATTGTCTGAAAGTATTCAGGATAAAATGCATAATATGATGAACATTGTCACGAACAACGAAGGGTCAAATGTAATAGAGAATAATGATGATTTGGAAAAGAAAAATGCAAAAATGATGAAAGATATAATAACCACTGAATCGACGTGTTCATCTATTATACACGCATTTACAATATTAACATATGCATTTTGTTTGTTTATTTTATACAATATGTTGATTACAAATCGCATTAATGTAAGCAATATGATTACATATATGTTGACACTTGGTAAATTTATGACTTCGATGCACAATTTAAATTGGGGTATAATATTCATGTTAAGTTATCGCATTGGTATTTTGACCAGTCATCGTGAATATTTGGATGAAATATTCAAATACACTGACCTTAAAAAACAACAAGTAAAATTCAAAGACAATAGTATTGTTATTAAGAATTTAAAATACAAATACGACGAATCACAGGATAATTATATTTTCGATAATTTAAACATTAAAATCAACCATAATGAGAAAGTCGGTGTTGTGGGGCGTGCGGGTTCAGGAAAAACGACATTGATGCGTATATTGGTTGGATTACATAAACCAAACAGTGGCTCTGTTATTGTAGGTTCTCAAGATATAAGTAAAATAAGTAAAAAAGATTTGCGCGATCAAGTGAATTATGTCAACCAACGTACAGCAATGTTTAATGGTGATGTTGTATTTAATATGAAATACGCAAATAATAAATCAGAAAAGGAAATTACGGCTTTACTAGAAAAATACAAGTTGACTAGTGTATTTTCAAAATTAGAAAAAGGAATACATAATGACGTGGGTGTCAATGGTGGACAACTATCTGGTGGAATGCAAAAAGTAACAATGCTTGTCCGTGGTATTTGTCGCAGTGGAAATATTGTTATATTTGATGAACCTTTGGCTAGTTTAGATGAACATACTGGAGAAAAGGTAATGAATATGATATTAACAGAGTGCAAAAATAAAACGTTAATTATTATTACTCACGATAAGAAAATATTGCCATATATGGATCGTGTAATAAATATAAACGAACATCAAAAATAGATTTAAAAAATAATTCATAATTATAACTATATGAATTATTTAAACAATTGTTTATTTATAAATTTGGAAAAGCGAAAAGATCGTCTGGAACATGTGACAACCCAATTAGAAAAAATGAATATAAACGGAGAACGTTTTAATGCAGTAGAAACAAAAGATGGTGCAATTGGATGCACTATGAGTCATATAAAATGTTTGGAATTGGCAAAAGAGCGAGATTACGAGCACGTTTTCATATGTGAAGATGACATTACTTTTTTGAATCCGGATTTATTGAAAACGAATTTACAGCGATTTATAGATATGCATATTAATTGGGATGTCATTATTATTGGTGGAAATAATTGCCCTCCTTATCAAACTATAGAAGATTTTGCGATTAAAATTGGTAATTGTCAAACCACAACTGGATATATTGTAAAAAAACACTATTTGGATACACTTATTACAAATTTTCGCGAAAGTGCAACAAATTTAATAAAAGACCCCCAAAATAAAAGGATGTTTGCATTGGATGTATATTGGAAACGTCTTCAACAAATACATCAATGGTATATGATAGTACCAATCACTGTAATACAAGTTGAAAGTTATAGTGATATAGAAAATCGCGTCACGGATTACAAGGGTTTAATGTTAGATTTGGAGAAAAAATGGATTTTTCAAAGACAACAAATGAGACATTTTTAAAAAATATAAAAATTGTAAATCTGAAATTTATATAAAAATATAAATTCGTAATAGTATAATGGATCCTACAACTATAATTACCATAATTGGCTTTGCCCTATTTTCTATAATGATAGCATTTGCTGTTTGTTATGATAAGTTATAATTCTATAAAATAGTTATAATAACAATTAAATATACAATTAATAGTAAAAAAACGGCGAATAATATACTCCTTTCTTATTATCACAACAATAATGTTTTATTTCTATTTCTTCATTTAATCCCTCCTCTAATAAATTGTAATCAGATACCTCATCATTTTTATCAATAGTCACATTGTTTCCTAACATTGGATTATCTATAATACTACATTCTCCTTCTATTATTGGATAATTATCATACATAGTAATATATATGTATTGCTATGTAAATATACTTAATATATTTTATGATATATTTTACAATCCATAATATTCTTCGACCCCATTGTATATATTACAATATATGTCATATATCCAACTCGGTATATAGTTTAAAATAAATGGTTTTGAATTCTCTTCGGCATTTTGATCTTCAATGATTTTATTAAATTCTTCTTGAAATGGATCTTCATTGATTTTGTTCATAAAATCATATACATTGTTTATTTGGTCCTTTACATCATTATAACTTCCATAGACATATGGGATTTCGGATTCTTCAGGTACTACATTTTCTTGTGAAATATATTCTATTTCATTTATTTTTCCTGTATCGTCGTCCATATATAACATCATATATATAATATTGAAATAATATCTCTATATTATCATTGTTTTAACTATTCGCAAGAACAAATAAAACAATGACAACTATGATTATAAATATAAAAAAACAATAAATATGTTTTTCGTATTTTACACAAAAATTACTGTTTGCATCTATTTCATTTCGGTTCAGTTTATTACATTCGCTTATAATGTTTTCGTCATCACTATCTAATAATGCATGTGCAAGAAAATCAGGATTTTTTTGCATATCTTATATAATCAAGATATATATATTTATATTATATTAATAATACACATAATATTATTACAACACAACACATTATAATTGCGCTACCCAGTATATGTAAACAGTTCGGTCTCTTTTTTGAATCAATATATGATTCTTCCCCATTACTGCTATTGAATTCAAATGATGTTAGACGAACTGTATTCATACTGCCTATAGTACTGCGTAATTCACACATTTATATATTACTATTATAATTAATAATAATAACAATCAATTATTTATTACTATATTCTATGTTTTTTCTTTATTTTTCCGATGTAATACAAATAACAAGTGGTTTAAAATATTTCTAGTTAAATTATAATTTATATATGCGCTCTTTAAGTTCTTTGAATATATATATTGTTGTCAACTTCTCAAAAAAAGTCGAAACGAATTTTCAGAATTGGACATTTTTAAAAATGTCCAAAAGTGAAATATTGGAAATAGTTTTTTTGGAAGAAAATCAGTTTTTTCCTTATGCAGTGATATGCAGTAAAATGAAAAATAGAAAAATCATTTGGAGAGCATAATATTTTTTTAAACAAGTTAATTGGGAATTATTTAGGCGATTTTTTCTTTGTATAATATACAATAAATGACAATAAAAAATCGCAATCTAAAATCCCAAGAATTTTTTTGTGAAAAATGTGATTATAAATGCTATCATAACAATGATTTTAATAAACATTTAATGACACTGAAACATAAAAATAAAGAAAATACAACAATAAAATCGTCTTCAAAATCCCACGAATATTTTTGTGAACTTTGTGATTATAAATGCAATAATAGATATGATTATAATAAGCATATAATGACACTGAAACATAAAAATAAAGGAAAATCGCAAATAAAAATCCCAAAAGAATATACGTGTGAATGCGGAAAAAATTATAAACACGCAGCTTCTCTGTATAATCATAAGCGTAAATGTAATCATACTAGTAAAGATAATGAAAATGTTTGTAGTGATAATAATATAAATTTACTAATGAATGAATTACAAAGACGAGACGAGGAATATAAGAAACAACTTGAAGAACAAAAAAGACGAGATGAAGAACATAAGAAACAACTCGAAGAACAACAAAGACAACATAAAGAAGAGATTAAGAAGTTGTCATCACAGATTTCCAATATTTCCACTGTTACACACAATAACAACAATACGACAAATAATAACAACAACAAGTTCATTTTGAATTTCTTTCTTAACACTCAATGTAAGGATGCAATGTCAATACAATCCTTTATGGAGAACCTAGCAATCGGTTCTAAAGAACTGGAACATATGGGTGATGTAGGGTATTTGAATGGTATGATAGATATTTTCAATAACACTATAGGAAACATGGACGTTTACAAAAGACCCTTGCATTGTACGGACCTAAAACGAGAGGTTCTCTACTTTAAACAGGGAATGGATTGGGAACGAGATAGTGAAGATAAACAGCACTTGAAAAAGTTAATAAAAAATGTCGAAACAAAGAATTATTACAATTTACAGGACTGGCAAAAGGACCATCCAGGTTCTCTACAATGTGATACTCCGGATAGTGAACATTATATGAAAATAGCAACGGAAGCCCTTGGCGGAGCCGATAGTAACAAAGATTCAATGTATTTAACAAAAATAATGAAACATATAGTAAAAGAAGTCCACGTCAAACCATAAGTGGTCCAACATTTCATTTATCAGTTCTCTATAAATGAAGTTTACCGTAAGAGTGTTATGTTTCTTTAAGTTCTTTGAATATATATATTGTTGTCAACTTCTCAAAAAAAGTCGAAACGAATTTTCAGAATTGGACATTTTTAAAAATGTCCAAAAGTGATATTTCAGAAATAGTTTTTTCAGAAGGAATTTGGTTTTTTTCTTATGCAGTGATATGCAGTAAAATGAAAAGTGAAAAACATATTGGGATAGCATAATATTTTTTCAAACAAGTTAATTTGGTATTATTTAGGGGATTTTTTCTTTGTATAATATACAATAAATGACAATATTAAAATCCCAAAAAAACTACCAAGAATATTTTTGCGAAAGCTGTGATTATAAATGCTATCATAGCAATAATTTTAATAAACATTTAATGACACTGAAACATAAAAATAACGAAAATACAACAATAAAATCCCCCGAAAAATACCCAGAATTTTTTTGTGAACTTTGTGATTATAAATGCAGTAATAAAAAAGATTATAATAAGCATCTAATGACACTGAAACATCAAAATAAAGAAAAAATCCCAATAAAAATCCCAAAAGAATATAAGTGTGAATGTGGAAAAAATTATAAACATGCAGCTTCGCTGCATAATCATAAGCGTAAATGTAATCATACTAGTAAAGAGAATGAAATTATATGCAGTAATAATAATATAAATTTACTAATGAATGAATTACAAAGACGAGACGAAGAACATAAGAAACAACTCGAAGAACAAAAAATACGAGATGAACAACAAAAAATACGAGATGAAGAACATAAGAAACAAATCGAAGAACAACAAAGACAACTCGAAGAACAACAAAGACAACATAAAGAAGAGATTAAGAAGTTGTCATCACAGATTTCTAATATTTCCACAGTTACAAACAACAAGACGACAAATAATAATAACAAATTCAATCTTAATTTCTTTCTTAATACTCAATGTAAGGATGCGATGTCCATACAATCCTTTATGGAGAACCTTCAATTAGGTTGTAAGGAACTGGAACATATGGGTGATGTTGGGTACTTGAATGGAATGATTGATATTTTCAATAACACTATTGGAAACATGGACGTTTACAAGCGACCCTTACATTGTACGGATCTGAAACGAGAAGTTCTCTACTTTAAACAGGGAATGGATTGGGAACGAGATAGTGAAGATAAACAGCACTTGAAAAAGCTAATAAAAAATGTCGAAACAAAGAATTATTACAATTTACAGGACTGGCAAAAGGACCATCCAGGTTCTCTACAATGTGATACTCCGGATAGTGAACATTATATGAAAATAGCGACGGAAGCCCTTGGCGGAGCCGATAGTAACAAAGATTCAATGTATTTATCAAAAATAATGAAACATATTGTGAAAGAGGTTCACGTCAAACCATAAGTGGTGCAACATTTCATTTATCAGTTCTCTATAAATGAAAATTACCGTAAGAGTGTTACGTTTCTTTAAGTTCTTTGAATATATATATTGTTGTCAACTTCTCAAAAAAAAGTCGAAACGAATTTTCAGAATTGGACATTTTTAAAAATGTCCAAAAGTGAAATATTGAAAATAGTTTTTTTGGAAGAAAATGAATTTTTTACTTATGCAGTAAAATGCTTTAAATAAAAATACAAAAAAAATAGTATGACATTGTAAATTTTTCATACAATTAAAAAATTTGGGGATTTTTTTGTAAGTATATTTTAGGAAAAATGACTTACAAAAAATCCCCAAAAATCCCCAAAAAATTCGAGTGTGTACAATGTAACTATATATGCAGTAATAAAAAAGATTATAATAAACACATTTTAACCATAAAACATCAACGACTTACAAATACTGACATAAAAATCCCCAAAAATGATTCACTCCATTGTATATGCGGAAAGGTCTATAAACATCGACAAAGTTTACATAATCATCATAAGAAGTGTTTATTTACCAATAACCAATGTACAACAGAGAAAACACAAATACAGGATAGCGCAATGGATAATCTAATAAAACAAAATGAAGAACTAAAAAATATGATGTACAATAGTAATAAAGAACATAAAAAAGAAATAGAAAAGTTATCCGAACAAATAACAAAAATATCAACAGTAACAAACAATACGACAAATAACAACAACAAGTTTAACCTCAATTTCTTTTTGAATACTCAATGTAAGGATGCAATGTCAATACAATCCTTTATGGAGAACCTAGCAATCGGTTCTAAAGAACTGGAACATATGGGAGATGTTGGATACTTGAATGGTATGATAGATATTTTCAATAACACTATAGGAAACATGGACGTTTACAAAAGACCATTGCATTGTACGGACCTAAAACGAGAAGTTCTCTACTTTAAACAGGGAATGGATTGGGAACGAGACAGTGAAGACAAGCAGCACTTGAAAAAGCTAATAAAAAACGTCGAAACAAAGAATTATTACAATTTACAGGACTGGCAAAAGGACCATCCAGGTTCTCTACAATGTGATACTCCGGATAGTGAACATTATATGAAAATAGCAACGGAAGCCCTTGGTGGAGCCGATAGTAACAAAGATTCAATGTATTTATCAAAAATAATGAAACATATAGTAAAAGAAGTCCACGTGAAACCATAAATGGTCCAACATTTCATTTATAGGTATTCCATAAATGAAAATTACATAAATCATGCGTGTAAAATATCCCGATCCAATTCAGGTATTGTATTTTCGTCGTAACGAGTAAAACAATTCACTTGTGTAACAGTTATGAACTTAATATTTTTTGGATTAATAATCTTCGAATAATTGCGAATGCGCAATGAATATGACATATGAACGTGATAATTATTTATTTTACAAATAATAATATTCAAAAACAAACCACTATAACCCGTAATATAATATCCGATTTCGATTGTTTTATTATGTAATAAAAGTGTATCCATTACTTGTAATAAACGAAATTTAATATCCAAATATTGATGTTTCTTTTCAGTTCGCGTGACGTGTAAACATCGTGTAGCCAATGCGTCTAATTCAGAATCTGTAAATGGAATACTATAATTGTCTTTTTTGAAATGAATATATTTTAATAAATAGTGACATATACAATCGGATAAACGGCGTATAGGCGAGGTAAAGTGACAATATTCGGTCATACCAACCAAATCGTGTGATTCTACATTAGACATATAATCCGCGCGAATACCATTTGTAATAATTTCCTGTAACAATTCATCCCCGGTTATACCACTATACAGTGTTTGTAACCATGTACTTGCATTACAAGTTCTGAATATTCCCATATTCAAGTTTATTTTCAAATATTCTCCAACGAAAGCGTTAGCAAAAATCGCAAATTCGGCAATCATTTGTTTCATCATCCGCTCACCAAATGTATCTTCGTATAAATGAGCGCCACTTGCATCGTATACAGGATACGCAGTGGATACTTCGTTTAATTTTATCCCTTTAGTGGTTAATGAACGTCGTTGTTTACACGATTCGCTAATTTTCAATCCAATATTAAATGCCTGAATTTCATCACAAAGTAGAGATGCCTGTTTATACGTATAAGCATTATCTTTTTTTACAAAGATATTCGTAAATAATATTTTAATTTTATGAATGGGTTCAAATGACGTTTTGTGAATTTCAGTTAATATTGTAATCGCTTTCTTAATATTGCCACGGTGGTCGCCTTGTAAACTTGACAGGGCCAATACTTTATTTGGCATCATATGAATGGGTTTCCGATTTGATGGATATTTTGTAGTTGTTCTTTTTACGATGTCATCCCATAATGCAGAATTTAACTCTATATATTCGGTTGGGTCTGCAATATGTATAGCAAAATATAATTTATCATCTTCGGTATAAATAGAAAATGCATCATCAGCATCGTTGCAACCATCGGGGTCAATACTGTATGTATCATAACTGGTCATATCGACACGGTGTTCGTCATCAATAGAATAATGATGTTTCTTGTAAATATTGTTTGTTAAAATTTCATCGTGGGTAAAATCGCGTTTTATTCCATATTTTGGTTCAACAATTTCAGTATATTTTTCATCAAACATTATACAGATTTGAAAGATTTAAAATGGGTGTGATAAATCGCATAATGTATTATTTTTTAATGTGTAAAAACAAAGAACCCATAACGTCTTTATTTTTCTTAGCATATTCCATTGATTGTAGATTACTCTTGTGTTGTTTAGACATCATTTGTTGTTTGTGATCTTCAAAATTACGATTTAAATGCTGTAAAGATTGTGTTTCAGTCATGGGTGCAACATTTTGACTATTGCGATGACGATTATATTGTTCAATCGAAGCAAATGTTTGCATTTGTCCGTAATCACTTTCACAAACGTCCATTATAGTTTGATCTTTGTGTACTTTTCGCAAGTCATCAAATTTTAATCGGTCAAAAATATTGCTTCCGCAATATTGTGTGTCGTCATCATCGTCATATAAATTAGTTCCCATAGTATGTGTTAATTGTTGTACATCTTTTCGCACAATCATTTCTTGGTTATTTTGTTTCATTTGTCTAAACACTTGACCCATATTGGAAGCATTTACATTTTGCTGTGATTCAAATAGTGCAGATTCATCTTTAAACCAATTATTTTTTTCTGTATCAGGTTTGTGTATCATGTGCTGTTCAAATAATTTATTAAATTCGCGTTGGAACTTGTGTGGATTTGTTTTTTTAATTTCGGCTTTAATTTGCTCATTTTCATCTGAATTATTAAAAGGGGAATATGGTTTATCTTGAACGATTTGATTTTGTTTATTTTGTTCATTGTAAAAATTAAATACAATATCAAAAGCTTTTTTATAAAAGAGGAAGTATTCTTTCGGGAGTTTAGATTTGTCTGGATGTGTCATGAGTGTTTTCTTTTTTGCATATTTTATTTGTTCACTGGAAATATCATAATTGTCTATGTTAAATAATTTGAGAAGTTCTTTTAATGAATATAAGGATACATCTAAATTATGTGTTTTACTCATTTTTATACAATAATTAGAATTTTTAATTATAATACGAACAAATATAAACAATTTGTATTTATATTTGTATAGGATGATTGAATCGATTGAAAACAAAAATGCTTTAATACAGTTGTTAAACGACAATAATGGTATTATTGTACTGAAGTTTGGTGCTGAATGGTGTGGTCCGTGTAAGCAAATCGAGCCATTAATAAATGAATGGTTTGAGAAAATGCCTGAAACGGTGCAAACAGGTGTAATAGACGTAGATGATAATTTTGAATTATATGCATTTTTGAAACAAAAGAAAATGATACAAGGTATTCCGGCAATATTCCGATATGATGCCGAAAATAAAAATTATATACCAGATGATATGGTAAGTGGAACGAATAAAACGCAAATTGATGAATTTTTCACATCAATAGTAAAAGATGCTTAATTTACTTTTTGGATTTGTGTGATTTCTTAGATTTTTTGTAATCTTTTTTCATTTTTTTGGTTTTATTTTTACCCCCCTTGAATTTTTTGCCTTTTGTGGGTTTCTTTGATTTTTTTGTTTTACCCCCTGTTTTCTCATCATTTTTTTCTTTCTTTTCATCGGGTTGTTCACCGGTAACGGTTGCAAATGCTTGTTGTATCATTGAAGGTTTTTCTTCACCTTCTTTTACGTTTTCTTCTTTTTTACTTTCGGGTGCTCCTGTAATGGAAGAAAAGATGGATTCACCTGTGCTTTCTTCGGAAGCATTTTCTGGTTCGGCTTCAGGTTCTTCTTCCTTGTTTTCTTGGGGTTCTTCAGTATTTTGTTCTGTTTCGGTAGTTTCGTCAGAACCATCACTTTTATCCATCATAGTAACATATGCTAACATCATTGCACTAACACCAATTAATCCATATGCAGTCCATGGTATACTATCTTCAATTGCACTTGGCATATTATAATATATAATTATATATTATAATCACATTGTAATTAATTTTTTAATATTATTGACCATAAATTATATATATACGTTCTAATATCATTTTTGTATGTTTGAATAAAATTACCTAAATAATTTGCAATAAATAATACACTTATAGTAACACATATTAATCCAATTTTAATAAAAATAGGTGTGTCATCACTTAATACAGAGTATATAGAATCTCCTGTAAAATATTTCCACGGTAATGCAATAAACAAAAACCAACATAATGCCCACATCACACTATAAAAAAATGTTTCATTTGTAAATATAGGTTTATCGAATTCAGTAATAAGCAAATAAAAAACCATAATAAAAAAAGGAACAAAATGATTTATATTTTGATGAAAATTCATTAATCCAGTATCAATGTTTTTATTTTCTATAGTATCGAGATCTTTCATATTTAAAAGCCAGTAACTTCCATAATATACAATCATTATGACAAAATGCAAATTAAATGCTAGTGGCAGAAATGCTTTATTAAAAAAAACTAAAATATTTGCAATATGTCCCGAATCTGTTAATCGTATCATGTGTTTCCATTGATGTATATGAGGGTCTTTGTATAAATGACTAAAATTTAAATAATAATTTAATGAATATGCTTTTAAGAAAAAAAATATACTACCAATAATATTGAAATACATAAATATACATGTTAATGCAATAATGTGGTATCCATTATTAAAAAAATATTCATACATATAATATATTTATATATCAAAATCCCAGTCATTAAACAACCCCCCGGCGTGTAAATTTACAATGGGTGTATAATGAAAATCGTCGTAATATTTGTCAATAAGAATCATTTTGCACATGGTAGGCGTATTAGGATTTTCCAATGTTTTTAAAACGTTATTTTTGTAAAAATCAATTTCAATATTATGTAATTGTTCATAATTTAAATCAGTAATATTTACATATCGGTGGTCAATTCCAGTTTGTTCTAAATTTGTAGATAAATTGTTTATTTTTAATACACTATGAAAAAACAAAAAAATTAATAGATTAATCATTTAATGTATTTACAGCGAAAATGTTATATAGATTTATAATATATATAAAAGTATATGAATAAAAATGAATTGAAAAAAAAATATATGCAGAAATTTTCGCCAAAAAATGACTCAAAAGTTGCAGTAGCAAATGATGAAATAATAATAGAGGGTTGTAGCGATGATGATTATGAAGATATGGATATGTTGAAAAGTTATAAATATTTATTTCAAGATGTGTTACAAAAGGACATAGCAGTATATTTACAATCTAGAAAAATAGAAACATATAAAATAAACATACTTGGTTTTAGGATTAATGATGAATTAAAACTCCCCTTTTTAGAATTTTTATTTTTAGAAAATAGCACATATGAGTTACCCCAATTCGAAATATCTCAAAAAGATTTAATGATAAAACAAAAGGAAAGTACAGTGGAAAATAAATTTATTGAAACGTGTTACAGTGAATTAAATAGACAATATAATCACCGTTTTGAATCACCCAAGTATATAGGTTTTAAAAATGTAAATGGTGTTTTTTATGCATTTGTGTATTTAGATGATGCACCAAGTGGTGGTAAATATATATTGTATGATGAAATTCGATACACAAAGACAATAAATAACAAGGATATTATACAATACGAAATATTTAAATTTAATAATATAAATCAGTTATTGGATAAGAAGGGGAGTTTATATGATGTACCTATGATAGGATATATGTGTAAATACAATGATAAAAATAAATTAATAAATATAGAAACTAGCGATGACGATTTTGAAGACAGCATAGATGATGATGAATTTGGAACATATTTTATATTTTCGGAGTCACCATTGGCGGAAGGAAATTACAAACGTTATGCAATATTTATGAGCAATATATTGTTTTATTTCAAAGAAAATCCGACATTACAGCGCGGAGGAAAAAATGAAAAAACTGCTCAATATGAACAATACAATTCTATTTATTATTATACAAACAATGATGTATTTTATTATGTAAAATCACTGGAACAGTTTGCTGAAATATAAAATATTAATAATTATAATATTTTATAAAAAATTATACATTATTGGCACCACTATTTTCATAATTATGCATGAAAGTTTCCAAACTATCAGAATTAATGATTTCCTCCATATAGGTATTAACATATGTTTGAATTTCTTCGCCAATTGGTTTTCTTCCATATAAGTTAGTAAATGATTTAACATACTCATTGAGTTTCACTTCATCTTCCTTGTATTTTTTTGCAGCCATTGTCACTGAATTTCTAAAATTCGCTCGTGCGTGTTGTTTTTTCATATCAGTTTCGATAATACTATGTTCTTTTTCTTTGAGTGCGCGTTCTTTTTGTTCAAGTAACAATGATTGATTATGGATATAATGTTCCCGGTCATTATCACCTAGAGTGCTAGGTGGATGATTGGGCATTTCCAGATCTTTATACCAATGGTGACGTGCTTCGTTGGCACTAACAATAATATTACAAATATCGGGTTTTTTAAGACCTTCATAGCGTTTTCGCATAGGTGTCCCTTCTTTGCCTTTAAATGTAGAAATAAATTCATTGATAACTTTTTGGTCAATAGGTGGGCTTGTTTCCATCAAACGGTCGAATTCTTGTCTAGTGTGTTTTAAAAAACTGGAAGCGTCGGAACGCTCAATAGGTGCTTTCGACAATTCAATGCGAATATTACGAGCATATTTATCCCATGCAATAGACATTGCACGATGAGCTTCATTAAGTTCGGCAATTTTCAAATATTGTTGGATAGTCGTTAAAATACCGATAAAAATATTAAGAGAACCAATTGCAACGGGTGCAAGTGGTTTATATTCGTCAGGTAAACTTGTTTGCGCGAAAGACGCAGTACCACTAATAGTGGAAAGTACAATAGCAGGAATAGTGAACCAAGCATTTGCTTTCGCATAATGAACGTGTGAACGAGAATGTAACCATTTATAACATTGAGCGGCATCACACCATTCAACTAAAATCATTTCATTTTCTGGAGACCATTCGACTTTAATTAATGGTTCAGTGGGAACAGCGGAACCCGCATCGTCGTCTTTTAAGGTAGTTTGTAATTGTTTTGGTGCTTCAGTTTGTTCTTCTTCTAATGGCGGTTCTTCTTCTAATGGCATTATATATACTTTATTATAAATTATTTTCTATATTTTTAATATTAAAACTGATTATTATTACTTGCGTCATCTTGTATAAGAGGTTCGGGCGCAACAACAGCAGATTTATTAAACTGATCAATCCTTTCTGCAACGGGAGATGAATGTGAACGAATAGGAATATCAACAATATTCAATGATTTTACAGAAGCGGTTTTTAATGATTGGTCGCTATTTACACTAACATTATCATCTAATGAGTCAAATACATTACCAATACTGTTTGGAATATTAGTATGTTCATGGTCTCCATTAGATACAACCGCCCAATCCGTATTTGCAAGAATTTCACTATTGTTTCCAATAGATTCTTCATCGTCATTTATAGTTTGGTTAACACTAATATCATCGATGGAAAAGCTCTCATTTGTTCTAATATTATCATCGACTTCTTGATAAAAACTTTTAAATTTCATATACATACGTTTTAAATGACGGCGTTGAGAAATATGGAAAAAAGCAATATAATTCATATAGAGTGAAATTTGTTCATTTAGAATTCTGTTTTCGTAATTTAAAGTGTTTATAAAATTAGAAATGGAGAACCCAATATTATGTTCGTGATTGTAATTTTCGATAGAATTGTGACGATTACTAAATTGTTGAAATAAAATGCGAATGACATTTAAAATGTCATTATGAATATCTTTAATATCATTCATTTGATATTCTAAGAATGGTTCTAAATCTTTGTAGGGTGTATATTCACGGTGTTCGAAACTATCTATTTCGATTGTTTTATTTTTGGCACTATCCATAATAATCATAAATAATTTGTAATAATCACAATACATACGATTATTGATGAATTTTAATCCTTTTTCTAAATTATCGTATTCCAATTGAAATGATTTGTATTGGAAATAGAATGAATCCAGACAAAATAAAAACACTTTCTTTCTATTGTCTTTGATAAGATCCATATATGCGGTTTTTAGACGATTAAGCTTAACTTGTGCGGTTTTTTGTATACTTTCGGTTTCCTTTATAATACGTAATATGCAATTAAAACTAGTAACTAATTTCTCAATTTGAAAAGCTTGAGTATTTGTAGTATCCATATAATTAATGATTATATATAAATTTAATTATTTGCGTATTTATAATATGAAAAAATTATATATATTAATCTATAATGGAATCAGAGGACTCAAACATTCAGGTATGTACTGTTATTTGTGATATGATTCACGATTTACAAACAACTTTTCCAGAATTCAATACGGATTTGGAAAATATCAAAAATACAATGGATGATGTTGCCGGTAAGAAGGCAATTATTGAATATTGTTTAAAAGTATATCCCCAACGTTTTTTTGATATTTTGTATAAAAATGATGAAATGTTTTCGGATGAAGAAATAAATACGGAATTTTTGCCAAACATTGATTTTGCCCAATTGTTTAATGCAAAGGATGTTTCCGAGAACACACAGAATGCCATATGGAAATATTTACAAATAATATTGTTTTCAATCGTAGGTTCATTGAAGGATAAAGATGATTTTGGAGACGCAGCATCATTATTTTCAGGAATACAGGAGGACGATTTACAAGATAAAATGAAGGAGGTATTTGAAAATATGGAGGGGTTTTTTACAAATTTAAATGAAGATGACGTTCAAGGTGAAGATGGAGAAAATACGGAGGAAACCAAAGGAGAAGCAAGTGGAGAAACAAATGAAATGCCGCAAATGCCAAATTTGGATGGAATTCGTGATCATTTACAAAATTTGTTCAATGGAAAAATAGGGAGTTTAGCCAAAGAAATGGCGGAAGAAATTTCGGGTGATTTCCAAAATATGTTTGGTTCGGAAGAGAATTTTGCAAATGTACGTTCAACAAAGGATATATTTGCAAAATTAGTTCGCAATCCAAATAAGATTAAGGAAATTATTAAAAAAGTGACTACAAAATTGGAAGAAAAGATGAAGAGTGGAAATGTATCGAAACAGGAATTGATGAAGGAGGCGAGTGAAATTATGAAAAAGATGAAAGAAATGGGAAATGGAGGTGAGTTTGAGGAGATGATGAAAAATATGGCCAAAACAATGGGAGGAAAAGGTGCGCGTTTTAATAAAGGTGCATTTGAGCAAATGGCGAGACAAGGTCAACAGCGTGAGCGTCTTCAAAAGAAATTAGAGGAACGTCGTAAGGCAAAGATCATTGAAGAAAATAATAAAACTATATTTAAGATAGACGGAGAAACACAAGAAAAGTCGTCATTGTCTAATGAAGATATGGATAAGATGCAAGCCGAAATGGATTTGGAAAACAAAACACAGCAACAAAATAGTTCAAATAAAAAGAAGGGAAAAAAGAAGAAGGGTAAAGGGAAAAAATAAAGGGTTAATATATAATGGGAGTTTTGAAATATATAAATTTAAAAGTGTTTATTTTGAGTTTTATTTTTGGATTATTTGCGATGGAAATAGTGATGCCAGAAAGACAAACGGTTTTTGTTTACCCTACGCCAGAAAATGTCAATGATTTACAATATAAAGATAAAGTAGGTAATTGTTTCGTACCTATGCAGGAAGATGTAGATTGTGCAGGAAAATATGAAGAAATACCAATGCAAAAGTAGTAAATATAAATATATGTTATTTATATATATGAATTTTAAAAGATTATTACATACAGATTTAGGTCAAATATTTGTTTCATTATTTTTAGGCATTGGTGCGGCAACTTTATTTAGAAAAGTGTGTAATGACAAGGATTGTTTAGATTTTAAAGGACCAGTATTACAAGATTTTAAGGATAAAAAATATAAATTTAATGGTAAATGTTATAAATATTCAACTACTTCTGTATCTTGTGATGAAAATAAAAATACGATTGATGTAAATTAATTCGTTTTTATATATATTTGTCTATATAAGTAAATATATATAATGGAAAATACATCGCGTATAGCAGATCTTCCAATACAAAATGATAATGGTAGTTTACAAAATGTATTAGAACAATCAAATCAAGAACAATCCATGTATACTCCTATAAATATACATCCCAATCCATATGGAATATCTGATAAAAATCCAATAATGGAGAACCCGGTACATCAAGAACGTCCTGCTCAAAAAAATGTACGTTTTCAAGATGAAATGCCCGAAAATTATAGAAATATGATAAGTGTACAAGATAAGCAAGAATTGCCGTCGCGCGATATTCCAATGGATAATTCGGTATACACACACGATGAAACCATCCAACAAAATTATATTCCCAATAAAAATGTGCCCGATTATTTGGATAGTTATGATCAAGAAGAGCGAAAAGTTCGCGCCTATGAAAAAGAAAAACACCAAAAAAAGATGATAGATATTATTTTAGAAGAAACACAGTTAGCAGTGTATGTTGCTATTTTATTTTTTATATTTCAAACGGCGGCTTTCAGAAAATTAATATGGAATCACTTTACATTTTTGCCGATATTAAACAGCGATGGAAATATGAATGTAAATGGAATTATGTTTAAGAGTTTTTTGTTTGGTGCGGTATTTTATTGCAGTCAAAAATTGGCGGCGTATTTGTCAGAACTATAAAATATGAATAAAATTTATAAATGAATTTGGAAAATACCATTGTAGTTGAAACAAAAGAAAGTGTTAGACCTTTATCTCTAATGGAAAATGTAAATTCAACACAATATAATGACGAAGTTACAATAAGTATACCAAAAAAATATGATGGAGCAAAAATAATTCATACAAATGGTTTGTTTATATTTTTAAAAAAAATAAAACAAATTAGACAAATAAATTTATCGTTTCGAGAACTTACATTAAGTAAATTCCATTTGATTACCATAGAAGATGATGAAAATGAAAATATAGATTTATTTATGAATTTAGGATTAAATCCGTATTTAAAGTTCAATGATTATATAATAAGTGAAATAGGATTATATAAAAATAATACGTCTATATTATTGAAAAGAGTTAAACCATTTTTGGAAAAATCGTGCATTGAAATAGAAAATAATAATTCGGATTTGATTGATTTAAATAATGAATATAAAATAACAGAAAAAACACGTATAACTATGTACAAAAAAGATTTTAAAATTCAAGAATGGGGACACAATGATTATATTCATACAGTACAAAATGAAAATGGCGAATTGGTTGAATTTGAAGTATATGAAGGTTGTGATAGCATAATGAAAGAGAATAATGATGCAAATTATTTAAATATGTCAAAACAGTTTGATGAATACATTAACATATGGTATAATGTAATCTCTGTGAATTATGATGTTGATTACGATACGCCTAATAAAGAATCAGTATTACACACGTGGAAATATGGTCATAATAATAAGCTTTGTAAAGATGTGAAAGCATATGAATGGATAAAAAAAATAACACATCGTACATATGATATGGTAAAAGGTTACACACCAATAAATATACACGAACTACGTGATGAATATTTTCTTAATGGAGATATTTATTATTTATTTGAAAGACAAGAGAGAAAAATAAATGATATATGTGATGAAATAATAAGTAAGTGTGTATTATTAGGAGCGACATCATTGTGTAATGATGTTATAAAAAAAGATGATGATGAATTAAACGAAGAATTTAATAAAATATATGACAATAATCATTTATGTAAAATGCAAGAAATGGAATATACAAAAATACATAACAACAATAGAATTGATCTATTAAAAAAAAAGAAATATAAAAAGAGATATAAATTAAAAACAAACATATCAAAATGGTTTTCTGATTTATTTTCTAATTTTTATCAAACACAAGTGCTTAATTCAAATAATGAGTCATTGTCAGTTTTATCATTGGCATTAGAAAAATATATAGAAAATGTGGAAGAATACATGAAAAGAGGAAATGATTTATTAATAAAAAAATATATTGAAAATGAACAATATTTGATTTCTGTATTTGAAGAAGAAACGCTCTATCAAGAGTTACATAATGACTCTATATTTAGTTTATTAAATAAAAGTTTGGAAGAATACAATAAATATATATTAAACAATGATGATTGGGAATTGCAAACACCTGATATATATACGTTATTAGGATTTCATACATTTCCAAGTGGATTTAAACGAGAAATGTGGAGTGAATTACAGCATTATAACATTCATATTAGTAACAAATGTATGTCATTAGGTACATTTAATTTTTTTGAAATTATTGTACAAGCGTTTGATTTTTTTGATTCCAGTAATTGGTATTATATTTATGCTTTGTGTTGTTTTTTTGCTCAAGTGATTGGTCCATCTTATTATATATATAATTATTACTTAATACAAGAAAATAATGTATGTCCAAATAATTCGGATCAAATAAATAAATGGTTTGCAGTTGCATATTACTTAATATTATATGCTAGAATGAATTCATTTTGGGATTCATTAACTACAAGTGTAAGTCAATATTCAAGTAGTACAATAATACCAAATAATAATTATTTGCGTCTTACAATGATAGTAAATTCAATATGTATGTTTATTATTCCAACATTTACATATACGTTGTTCATAGAAATGAGTTCAATAACAGATTTAATTTTGAATTGTTTAACGGGAGAATTTTTAATAAACATAGATAATCTTATAGTAGAATTTATGGGCGAAGAATCTTATGTAAAAGCAATTACAAAGGATTTAATGTTGATTGCTTTTATAGATAACGGATATCCAGAAAGTAATATATTATCTCCCAGTTCCGTTGACTTTTGGGTGATTTCAATAACACAAATAGTACAAATGATATTTACATTGTGCTTTACAGCAATAGTGTATAGGTGTATTTGAATGATATATTTATGTAAAATACTTAATAATAATGTAATATTATTATTAACAAATATGGGTAGATTTTACACAGGTGATATTGAAGGTAAATTTTGGTTTGGTATACAAAGTAGTAGTGATATTAGTGAACTCGTATCGTACGATGAACACAAACCTACATATATATGGAAGTCGTGTAGTTGCTATGTAGATGATGATCTTCCAGAAGATGACAAATATTGTAAGGCGTGTTTTTCATCTAAAAATGAACATATAGATACTGTGGAAGAAGAAGGAGATTATGTAGATGGGTTATTGTATATTGAGGAACAATGTATTCATTATTCATTGGACAAGGAAACACATTATCAAGAACTTGTAGATAATATGTCGAAAATGAAAGAAATCATAGACGAAGGTATTATGGAAAAGTATGAAAGCATTAAACAAACCGATGATATTTTAAATGCTTTTTCAGGGGTTTTTAATCATATATTCGATTATATGAATAATAATATAGTATTCGATGACAATATAGAAAAACATAAAGTGTGTAGTTTGGTGGCTCGATACACATTGGGATATCAAATCGAATATTGTCTTCGAACTACCCAAAGTTGTAATATCCAATGTGAAACTTAATACAAAAAGTCGGTATTTTTACGTGTTTTATTTAATGGTTTTTTTGATTTTTTTGTTCTCCTCTTTCCTTTTCTGGAATGTTTTGCTTTGGTGATTTTTCCACTAGCAGGATTGTATTTTAAAAACCATTCTTTATATTCTTGGGTGTCTTTTTTATTGACTAAGCGTTTAAATGCTTCGGCTTTGTCTTCGCGTATTTCTTCAATACTTTTCTGTTTACCATAGCAATGAATGGAAAAACGTTTTAATAATCCTTT
>Ga0255753_1000563_pt1 | contig 48178 bp, 52 predicted proteins | sample 041ome_10_FD_179953 | JGI IMG/M metagenome (GOLD analysis project Ga0255753, IMG submission 179953) | Coastal salt marsh microbial communities from the Groves Creek Marsh, Skidaway Island, Georgia - 041412US metaG (version 2) | ecosystem: Environmental > Aquatic > Marine > Intertidal zone > Salt... | reverse complement strand
AGCCTGTTACCCGTCATACTAGGCATTAAGAAACCCGGCTGGCTTGATCTAACACAAGCGCAGCCTGTTCTGTTATCAGAGGTTCAATCTGCCGCAGATGACGTAATACAGATAGCCATGCACCGGCAAGTCCCAGCCCGCCTGCAACTAGAAGCAGGCTCAACAAGTCACTGACGCCAAGCCAGGAAAGGCTGAAATCACTGTTATAAAGTGCCATCAAACGCGAAAAAGGGCCTGACATGGTCACAAAGGCTGTAATGGCAAGAATTCCTGCAACGACTCCGCCACCCACACCAAACCAGATACCGGTATATAAAAATGGGCGCGAAACATAGGCATCTGTTCCGCCCACCAGCTTGACCACCACAATCTCATCGCGCCGGTTTTCTATGGCCAGCCTGACGGTATTCCCGATGGCCAGAACCACACCCAGACATAACAGCAAGGCAAACCCGCCGGTAAGTCGCTCAGCCATGGCGATAATACCGTAAAGCCTGCGCATCCAGTCCAGATCCACCAGCGCCAGATCGACCCCGGCAATAGTCTCCAGACGCGCGGACAAGGCTGGCAATGACTCAGTATCATCAGTGGCGGGATTAACAATAAGCACAGCTGGCAGAGGGTTTTCATCAAGCCCGTCAAGGGCATTACCAAACCCGGAAGCTTCCTGAAACTCAATCAGCGCCTGAGTACTGGTAATCACGGTCACTTCTTCTACTTCATTTAGGGCAAGAATCTCCACACGGGCAGCTTCCAGTGCCTGCTCATCAATTGCCAGATCCATAAAAAGTGAAATATTTCCAGCGTCATCCAGGCTGGTATTAAGTTGTTGCAGATTCTGTAAGAACAGGAAAAGACATAATGGCAGTGCCAGGGCTATACCGATGACAGACCATGTTAAAAAGCTGGCACCGGGTTCCTGCAGCAGGCGCGAGAGGCTGTCTACAGCAACAGACTGATGCTGGTGAAACAGCTGCCCAAACCATGAATGCCCGGCATTGCCTGCAGCCCTGGTATTCGCCTTTACCGACTTCTTACCTGGCGATTTTTTTGCAGATTGCGCTCTACTCATCATACTCGCTCACAACAGAAGTATCGGAATTACCAGCGATCAATGACCCCTTATCAAGAGTTAGTACGCGATGTTTCTGTCGATCTATCAGCCCCAGATCATGGGTGGCAATCAGAACACTGGTGCCGACCTGATTAAACTGACCAAAAAGATTCATGATTTCTGCTGAAAGCTCAGGATCAAGATTTCCGGTAGGTTCATCCGCCAGCAACAATACCGGCTTGTTGACCACCGCCCTGGCTATTCCAACCCGTTGCTGCTCACCACCAGACAGCGCAATAGGATTCTGATTTTCTTTCTTCAGCAAGCCCACCTTGTCCAGTGCTGCCCTTACCCGGCGTGCCGCCTCCCGGCTGTCATACCCGGTGACCATCAGTGGCAAAGCGACGTTCTCGAAAACATTGCGATCAAATAACAGCTGGTGATCCTGAAATACGACACCGATATTTCGCCGAAAATAGGGGAGCTGGCGCCTCGACATGCGATTCAGATTTTTACCATAGACGAAAACCTGCCCGGCACTGGCTTTTTCCATCTGCATGATGAGTTTTAACAGGGTGCTTTTACCAGCGCCGGAATGACCCGTTAGAAAGGCGAATTCACCTTCTTTGAGATGAAAATCAATATTGGTCAGTGCTTCATAACCACCTGGATAACGCTTACTGACACTGTCAAAGGTAATCATCAGAAATCAGCCGGTAAAGGTTAATTGATTACTCCTGGCCTTGATCAAAAAGGGCCATTACAAAGTCCTGTGCGGAGAATGGTCGCAGATCATCTGAGTTTTCACCGATGCCGATGAAGCGAATTGGCAAACCAAAGTGCTCAGCTATCGCGAAAATCATTCCGCCCTTGGCCGTTCCGTCAAGCTTGGTCAGGGTAAGACCGGTGATATCCACGGCACGTTTAAAATGCTCCGCCTGGCTAAGCCCGTTCTGTCCGGTTCCGGCATCAAGAACCAGCATGACTTCCTGGGGAATATTCTCATCGAGCTTTTTAAGGACCCGAATGACCTTCTCGAGCTCCTGCATCAGGTTATCCTTATTATGCAAACGCCCGGCAGTATCAGCAATCAATACATCTATCTTTCTTGCCACAGCAGATTGGTATGCATCATAAATCACTGAAGCGCTGTCGGCGCCCGTATGCTGGGCTACCACAGGAACCTGGTGACGATTCCCCCAGACCTGCAGTTGTTCAACGGCAGCTGCCCGAAAGGTATCCCCGGCCGCCAGCATCACCGAACGCTTCTCGTTCTTAAATTTACTCGCCAGTTTGCCGATTGTTGTGGTCTTGCCAACGCCGTTAACGCCAACCATAAGGATGACAAAAGGCTTATTGCTGTCACGGGGTATTTCAAGAGGTCGTTCACAGGGCTCAAGCAAGGCCAGCAGTTTCCCCTGCAGAGCCTCATACAGCGCACCTGAATCCTGCAGCTGGTTTCTCTTCAGGCTGCTGGTCAGGTCATCAATGATGGAAGTCGTTGCATCAATACCAATATCCGCTGTCAGCAAAAGGCTTTCCAGCTCTTCCAGCAGGTCTTCATCTATGGCTTTTTTACCGGACAGCAGGTTGGCAAGACCATCACCAAGATTACTGCGGGTTTTTTTCAGACTCGAACGCAGTCGCTCAAACAGGGATTCATTGCCTGAATCCGGTTCTGCTTCCGGGCTATTTACAGCCTGATCCTGCTTCTTTTTGCCAAATCCGAACATGGGGATATCTGATGTATTTGAAGGTAATGCCGAGGCTGGCTATGCTATCAGCACTGCCCCTGCTATGCCACAGAAAATCTGGCACAATGAACGATTCATTACACCAGAAAAACATAATTCTGCCAGGAAAAACACTAATCCGGAATCACGAAAGTCCTGTTAAATGACCACTTATTCAAAAAAAAATGCAAGTCGAAATAAAGTACGCATCATTGCAGGGAAATGGCGCAGCAGACTATTACCCTTTACGGGGGATGTGGAGACTTTACGACCAACTCCGGACAGAGTCAGGGAAACTGTTTTTAACTGGCTGCAAAATAAAATCGCCGGCGCAAGATGCCTTGATTTGTTTGCAGGCAGTGGCGCCTTGGCCTTTGAAGCCTGCTCACGTCAAGCGGCTTCAGTTACCGCTATTGATAATTCACAAGAGGTAGTAGCGATGATGAAGGATAATTGTCAGCTACTGGACTGTCAGAACATGGATGTGGTTCATGCTGACAGCATCGCGTGGCTGAAAAAAAATACTGATATAGAGCCATTTGATATCGTTTTTCTTGATCCCCCCTATAGCCTTGATCTGCTGGCGGATTGTTGCCGACTGATTGAGTCTGCCAGCCTGGTAAAACCAGGAAGCATCATATATCTGGAGTCAAACTCCCTATTGGAAAATCTTCAGTTACCAGCAACATGGAAATGGTTGAAAGCAAAAAAAGCCGGGCAGGTTTATTTTGGTGTATGCGAACGCATATTCCTTTAACATATTCGTTTTAATGGGTGATATAAAAAGTAATGCTTGTTTCACACAGAATTGATCATGACAGCAAGGTCATTATTACTACCTTTGCGCCCGAAGATGTAACCCTGAAATTATTTCTGGAAACATTCAACAAGTATCAGGATGAGCTCAAATATCTGCCAGACTTTCAAAAATACAATGAGCTTGTTGATTTCAGGCCCATTACCAGCATCAACATTACAGATTCCGAACTAAAACAGCTCTCAAATCTTGCATCGAAACAGGATACCCGGGAGATCGTAACGAAACTGGCTCTCCTGGTGGATTCAAAACCCGCTTTCACTTTGGCCAAGGTCTACGAAGTCATTCGCAACCTTAATCCGGCATCCAAAAAACAGGTGAAGGTGTTTCAGGAGTTTGAAGAGGCTCTGGATTAGGTCACTGACACTGATAAAACCCTTTAGCCAGGTCTCATCAGTCTTCTTTATAAAAAGTAAATTCAATTTCTATTTTTGCGTTTAAAGGCAAGGCATTTACCCCAACAGAGCTTCTGGCTGGAGGCGATACTTCGAGACTGTTAAAAACCTGCTCCCAGGCAGTATTAAATTCTGAAAAATTTTCAAAGTCAGCGGTAAATACACGCGCAAAGGCAAGATGCTCCCAGGATAGATTAAATTCTTCCATAAGTAACTGCAGGTTTTGCAGAATGACCTGTGTTTCATTTCCCACGCCACCGCTAACCAGTTCTCCGCTTGCATTATCAAGGGCTATTAAACCGCTGCAGTAATAATGAGGGCCGGCCTTGACCAGCTGGCTATATTTAAATTTGGGAGCAATAAGTTTTTTTGAAACCAATGACTCAACCATGCTTGAAAATTCCTGTTCTATTGCGGGATAAGACTATTGTTAAAAAACCAGATTGTAGAAAACCACAAAGAGCACTGCGCTAACACCATAGCGCATCATAATCATCCAGCCTCGAAACCAGTGATGTTCCCTGAGCATCTGCAACTCTTCCAGGGAAACAGCCTCCGGGACTACCCAACCAACAAACAAGGCTGTCAGCAATCCGGTCACTGGAAGCATAATATTGCTGGTCAGATAATCAAAAAGGTCAAAGAAAGTCCCCTGTATACCCACTAAAGACAGTGGCTGAAAAGACTGCAACTCGTTTAATGAAAGAACCGAAAGAAAACCAATCAGCCAGATAATCAAGCCGCTGACAATTGCGGCTTTTTTTCTTGACCAGTTATCCTTGCTGGCAAGCCAGGAGACCGGCACTTCCAGCATGGAAATTGATGAGGTAATTGCAGCGAATGCCAGCAGAATGAAAAACATTGTGCCAAAGAATATTCCGCCCGGCATATTGCCAAAAGCCAATGGAACAGTTTCAAAAACCAGTCCCGGGCCACCACCTGCATCCAGACCAAAAGCAAAAACAATCGGAAATATTGCCAGACCCGCAAGTATTGCCACCAGAGTATCGGCGCCTACTACCATGGCAGCCGAATCAGTAATAGAGTCGGATTTTGAAAGATAGGAACCGTAAGCCATCAGGGTGGTAGCACCGACACTAACTGAAAAAAATGCCTGCCCAAAAGCCTCAATAACCACCGATGTCGTAATGCGGCTAAAATCCGGTTTGAATAAATAATTAAGTGCGGTAATAAATTCTCCGGCAAAAGTTGCATAAAAAACCATGCCAATCAAAATAATAAAAAGCAGTGGCATCATATATTTAACTGCCTTCTCAAGCCCCCCGGAAATACCGCGGGCAGAGATAAAAATCGTAATACCCATAAACAGGCTATGGGCTAAAAATACCGTTATCCAACTGCCGTTAAATCCTGCAGAAATCGCTGTTGCGCCTTCCGTGGAAACGCCTGAAAAACTCCCCATGGCATTTGCCACGGCGTAATAAATAGTTTCGCCTCCAATCATGCTGTAATAGGAAAGAATAATACTGGCGGTGAAAATCCCCATATAGCCAATAATGACCCATAATGGGCTGGCATTGGCTTCCCTGATTATTTTTTTCAATGCCTCAGGGGGGCAGTCCTGGCCCCTTCTTCCCAGCATGAATTCTCCAATAACCAGGGGGAGGGCAAGAAAAAATACAGCAGCAATATAGATAAAAACAAAAGCGCCTCCACCATTTTCACCGGTGGTGTAGGGAAAACGCCAGATATTAGCCAGGCCAACGGACGAGCCCACGGCAGCCATAACAAAAAACCAGCGCGACGACCAATGTTCATGTTTTTCATTGCCTTGCATGTATTTGAATCTCTTTTGTCTTTATCAAAGCATGTCAGTCGGCAACAATAACAGATTGCCCTTTGAGGTCTACCCCCGTTAAATGATTATTCGGGGGAGCTTGTTGTATAATCGCGCCCTTAATAATTCCAAGAGCCTTGAAGATGAAAACCGTTGTTTATCCGGGAACATTTAATCCAATCACAAATGGTCACACCGACCTTGTAGAGCGAGCATCTGCTATTTTTGATCGGGTGATTGTTGCGGTAGGTTCCAGCAAACTTAAATCCACCATGGCACCTCTGGAAAAAAGAGTATCCGTAACCAGGGAAGTACTTGCCCATATCGATAATGTGGAAGTGACAGGTTTTGAAGGCCTGCTGACTGATTTTGTAAAACAACAAAATGCGAGGCTTATTTTACGCGGCTTGCGAACCGTCGCCGACTTTGAATATGAATTTCAGCTGGTAGGCATGAACCGGGTCCTGGCACCGGATATAGAAACCATATTCCTGGCACCGGCAGAAGAGTTTTCCTATATCTCTTCTACTCTGGTCAGGGAGATTGCCGCCTATGGCGGGGATATTTCATCTTTTGTATCGCCACTGGTAGTGAAGGCAATGAAGGAGTTTGCCTGATGGCGCTGATAATTACAGATGAATGTATTAACTGTGATGTTTGTGAGCCTGAGTGCCCCAATGACGCAATCTCCATGGGAGAGCTTATCTACGTCATCGACCCCCATCTCTGCACGGAATGCGTTGGTCATTTTGAAACATCCCAATGCGTGGAAGTCTGTCCCGTGGACTGCATTCCGCTGGACCCAGCTCATGAGGAAACGAAGGAAGAACTGCTGGAGAAATACCACAAGTTGACAGACAAAAAATAATTTCTTGATTTTTCCCGCCCTGAACTCCAGATCTATAAAGAGCCTTTCTAACTATCTGCCAAATGACGGGTCACAGTCATAGGGGTATATATGCTCACCCGGCACTTTACGCCATGCCATATATCTTGATGCCCTCCCGGCAAACACAGCAGGATCTTCATACACCTGGGTTAGCCACAAAGTCTGTCCGTCTTCACTCATTTTGAATCGTTCAATCATGTGAATGTCCTCACTATGATTGAAACCATTATTCATGAATGTTGATGCCACGAAATGGGTGGAGTCCACCACCAGTTCATCACCTTCCCAGTGCCCTATGGAATGGCCGTTTTTGGAGTGTGGATAATCCTCACCGGGATGATCCCTGCCATCCATGTAGATTATTCTAACCATGTCAAAGTATTCCATCCTGAATACTATTAGGTCCCGGCCCTGATCAATCTCCATGGGAAACGGTGCCTGCATATAAAAAACTGCGGAAGGGGGCATGCAGGTATAGGCCATACTGAATTCAAATTCGAAATCATATTCACTTATCTCCCGTAGAGCTCTTTCGGTTAACTGCAAGCCACCGTAATCACCTTCCGCCAACTCACCACCACCGGCATCATTGATAAACAATGCATCCTCGGGAAGTTTTTCAAATAACTCGGTGCCTGTTGGCGTCTGCTCAAACTTTACCGTCCAGAAGCCCGATATATCAGGGGCATCAGCGGCCATCATTGTCATGGAAGAAAGTAACAGGCTAATGAATAGTATCGACCTGATTTGAATTGGTTTTATCATTTTATATCCACACAATTATCATCGGCACATTAAGTATCTATACGATCTGAAGACTGTATCAATCCTGATCCAGGGTTTGGCCTCTCTGTGTAGCCAGGATGGAACCATCAGCAAAGGTGACACTTCGAATTCTCATGTAGTTATCATCATTTCTCGCTGGCCAGCCAGTTATAGTGATCTCATCTCCCGCTGACAGCGAGTCACGATTCCAGCCCCTGCGACGCAATATACTTGGCGAATTGGTTTCAGCACGCCAGGCTTCCTCTTCGCCATCTTCATTAATAACTGTCAATTCCAGAACGCCATGAGGGTTGGCGAAACGAAAACTTTTTACCACGCCACTAACAGTCACTTCACCATCAGGTACAAAATGCACCGGGAATGAATGATGTGCAAAACCTAGAGAAGCGCCTATGGATAAAAATAACGCAGTGATCCCAGGCAAGATTACCCTGGCTGTTTTTTTCATGATGCCCCCAGCTGATTTAAAAAAGTTAGTGTTGAAAAAGCAAAAGCGGAGATCTTTCGTGTTTTGTTTTTCATGTTAACGCTGACAACCTGTACAGTAAACTGTTGACCGCTGCCCCTGCCGGATCTCTTTCAAGGGTTTGTTGCAGCTTACACAGGGTTCTCCACCCCGACCATAAACCGCGAGAGATTGTTTGAAATAACCGGGCTCACCGTTGCCTCCGGTAAAATCCCGCAATGTGGTACCGCCAACTTTAATGGCCTGAGCCAGTATCTCTTTTATAGTGGCGACCAGCAGTTGGTATTTCACCTTTGAAATAGTCCCTGCCTGGCGAGTGGGTCTGATGCCGGCCCGAAACAAAGCCTCATTAGCATAAATATTTCCTACTCCTACCACTACATGACTATCCATGATGAACGATTTTACAGGCGCCTTTCTTTTTCTGGACAGTGCATAGAGATAGTCGCTGCTGAAATCTTCCGTCAATGGCTCAGGACCGAGATGTACCAGAAGCGGATGCTGCCCGATTTCCCTGTCAATCCAGAGAATACTGCCGAATTTTCTTGGATCACGATAGCGCAGCACATTACCCCCCTGGAGCTCAAAATCCACATGATCATGTTTTTCCGCGCGCAGGCTTGCCGCAACAATCCGCAAACTGCCCGACATGCCCAGATGAATCATCAGCGTACCAGTCCCCAGGTCTATAAGCAGATACTTGGCACGACGCTTTACCGACAGAACCTGTTGTCCGGAAACCAGTGAGGGTAATTTCACTGGCACTGGCCAGCGCAATTTTTTTTCCCGAACCACTACCCGGGTAATTTCGCGATCCAGAATATGCGGCTCAATGCCACGGCGCGTTGTTTCTACTTCTGGTAACTCTGGCATTCTGTTTTTCGCCTGATCTTTGGGATAGGTTAATTCTGTTGTACTTTTGCCGGTTTGGCAGCCGTTATCATAAAGCCCGCTACTCTGCTTTCCAGCAGGTTTTCTACTATATAATGCAGCTCGATTTCCTTTCTGGATAAAGATTGCAGGGGCGCAAGCTTACGTTATGATTCTAGGTGTAGATACAGGTGGTACTTTCACCGACTTCGTGTTGTTTGCCAGCCCGTCCAGCGAAGGCACCAGCAAAGCTTCAGAACTCAGAACCCACAAAGTACTGTCCACCCCCGGCGCGCCGGAGCAGGCCATTCTACAGGGGATCGAGGAAATGGGTCTAGCCGGGGACGTGCGCAATGGCCAGGTAAAAATTGTACATGGCAGTACCGTGGCAACCAATGCCGCACTGGAAGGCAAGGGTGTTAAAACCGCCTTCATTACCAATACCGGTTTCGCTGATATTCTGACCATTGCCCGGCAGACACGTCCACATCTGTACCGCCTGCAGTCACCTCCGATTCCTGCCCCGGTATCTCGAGAGTTATGTCTTGAAGCCGACGGCCGCATTGGTTCTCATGGCCAGGAACTCGAGCCTATCAACCATGAGAGTCTGAACGCACTTCTGCAAAGCCTGCAGCAGCAAAAACCCGATGCAGTGGCAATATCATTGCTGTTTTCCTTCCTTAATCCAGACCATGAGCAAGCCGTCGCCAGTTTTCTTGAGGATAAGCTGGATTACGCCCCCTTTATCACCAGTTCCTTTGAGGTCCTCCCCGAATACCGGGAATATGAACGCGGTATTGCAACCTGGCTTAATGCTACCCTCGGCCCGCTGGTTAGTGAGTACCTGCTTCGGCTTAAAGCAGGTACACAGCCATCCAGGCTTTCTGTCATGCAGTCTTCGGGGGGCACTATTGATGCTCAACAGGCCTCACGCAAGTCGGTAAACCTGCTGCTTTCAGGCCCTGCCGGGGGTCTGGCGGCCGCCAGTTTTCTGTCCAGACTCACCCAACAAAAGCGATTACTCACTTTTGATATGGGTGGCACCTCTACTGACGTTGCCTTACTTAATGGGGAGATAAACTTAACCACAGAGGGCCGTATCGGTGAATACCCGGTCGCTGTTCCCATGGTCGATATGCATACCATTGGCGCCGGTGGCGGCTCGGTAGCAATGGTTGATGCGGGCGGATTATTACAGGTAGGTCCGCAGTCTGCCGGAGCCACCCCCGGGCCAGCCTGCTATGGTCAGGGCGGCACTCTTGCTACGGTGACAGATGCCAACCTGGTACTAGGCAGAATCCGTGCCGATGCTTTTCTTGGGGGCTCAATGGCCCTTGATATTGCGGCGTCCAGAGCTGTCATTCAGCCCCTTGCCGACGCATTATCTTTAAGCTTGGAAGAAACCGCGTCAGGCATTATCAGGGTTGCCAATGAGCATATGGCAAGGGCACTGAGGGTCATTTCGGTTGCCCGCGGACACGATCCAAAAACCTTCAGATTATGCTGTTTTGGTGGCGCCGGGGGGCTGCATATCTGCGCTCTGGCGGAAGCCATGGGCATGAATAGCGCAATGGTTCCTGTGCATGCCGGGGTTTTATCCGCTATGGGAATGTTTCTGGCGCCAGTGGAACGTCAGCTTTCCCGGACACATCAGGTGTTACTTGACGAACTTGACCCCCTGGAAAGTGACGATATTTTCGAAAAAATGGCTGCTCAAGGGCTTCAGGAACTGGCGGAAGAGGGGGTTAGCGCGGAAAACACCCACCTGGAACGCCGGGCTGACCTGCGTTATCAGGGACAATCAACCAGTCTGACCATTCCATGGACTAGCGTCAATGAGACCCGTGAACAGTTTCACAATGCTCATCAACAGCGATACGGACACAGGCTGGACAGCCCGCTGGAACTGGTGAATTTGCGTTTGAGTATGCGCGAGATTAAAGAGGCTCCGATACTTGAAACCAGTCTCAGTCCTGACCTGAATAGCGCAATTTCCAGCAAAGCCACTATTTACGGGATGGAACAGGCTGTTCCGGTGGTGCATCGCGCGCAGCTGGGTTCTGGAAACAGCGTCTCGGGGCCCGCACTGCTGGTGGAAACCAATGCCACCACCTGGCTGGCACCAACATGGCGCGCAACCTGTGATCCATATGGCAACCTTATGCTGGAAAGAAACCCCGACTGAGAAAGTTAATATTCTTGAGCAGCACACTCACACTGGCGCTGGTTTCGCAGTATTTTCAGGTAATTTTCCCTTGTTTGTGCCGGTCATATAGCCAAAGCAGGTAGCCGGGCACGATTAAGTGCAGATTCAGCATACCAATGACAGAATTCAATACTAATCCTGAAACAGGATTTTGCCGTAAAACGGTTGACCTGAGTGCACTGAAGTCGCACGATAACTGGTTCCGGTTATATTCCAGTAGAGTTTTTTCAGACGAAACAGGGTAGTGACGAATTATTACTGGAAACTTTTTGTCAAAGCACTGGAAAACTATTCATAGACGATAAGACAATATTGAAAGAGCAGGCCACATGGCAAGATCAAGTAAAAAGACCATAATGCAGAAATTCATCTCACCTTTATTGCCGGTGGCGCTGGGCGCGTCATTGTTGATCATTGCCGGTTGTCAGAGCACCTCCAGTTCCAGCTCATCATCCCCCAGTATGCCCAGCTCATCTTCATCTTCTTCCAGTAGTAGCGCTCCTCCAAGCAGGCCAAGCTCGTCCTCGAGTAGCAGTTCCAGCTCATCGCAGAGCTCGCAAAGTTCTTCGTCCAGCAGCTCTTCATCGAGCAGCAGCGCTTCATCCAGCAGCACCAGCTCTTCGTCCAGTATGCCGGGTAGTTCCCCGGGTATGCCAGGCTCGCCAGGCTTGCCTACTGTCAGCAGCAATAGCGGCAACCAGGGCAGCGACAGCCAGTCTTCCCAGAGCCAGCAAAGCGGGAAAGAAGGCAGCAATTCATCCTCTTCGAATGGTGGCATTGAGTCCTTACCCCAGGTTGCGGGCAGTCAGGAATCCTCTGGCAGTGATCAGGCTGCTGATAGCGGCCTTGAAAATAACGGTGCCAGCGGCGAGCAAAGTGGTAGCCAGACGGGGGGGCAGACTGGCTCTCAAAATGGCGGCCAAAGCAGTCAGGGCCAGCAAGCTGGTGCTGATGGCGGCTTCGACGGCAATTCGACAGCTGGAGCAGGAGGTTCGGCTGGTGGTGGCCAGACCAATGGCGATGATCCTTTTGCAGATCTTTCCGCCGGTCGGGGTCAGGTGATGACGGCTTCTGAGCGCCGCGCAGCTTTGGACGCAAGACTTAATGAAGGATTTGCTGAATTTGACGGTATGATTCTCGGTGAACGCGAGCGCGCGCAATCTGAAGCCGATGAAGCTGGCAGCGGCGTCATGTCTGGTGGTGGTTCCGGCGGTGGTGGCGCTGATGGCGGCGGTGAAGGCAGCAGTGCCAGTGGCCCTATTGTGATGGCTTCAGCTCCCCCAGGCTCAACCGGTGGTGGTGTTATGCCTGCTGGTAATGCCAGTCGACAGGGCGATTTTTCCAACAACAATCAGCCCGAAACCTTTCCGGTACCCGAAGATATTCCAAACGGCAACAATGATGATGTTGTAGCCAGACAGTTACGGGAAGCTGCCATGACAGAACCCGATCCTGAATTGCGGGAAAAACTCTGGGATGAGTACCGGGCTTATACCGGTGTTGGCCAGTAACTCGGGGTTGAATAATAATGTTGAATCCCAAAACATGGTCACATACGTATCACAATTTGAACTTGATAATTTTGGTGACTCATTCGGTAACTATTGAAAAAATAATGAAAGGAATCCGGTTATGTTAGGAAAGTTTAGACCACTATTCTTTTTATTACTGATGGCAGGTGTCAGCGCCTGTTCTACTCAGACGGTGAAAAGCACATCATTCACCCCGATCAAGTCAGATAGTGACGGGGTTGTTGAGGAAGAGCTTCTGGACATTGGCATTGGCATTTTCCAGCCTGGTCTGGATGATATTCCGCGTAACCGGGAAGAATTAACCTTTTCCGATGTGCGCATGGCAGAAACCTACTTTGCCTCATACAATCTTGCCAGTGCCTTGCAAAATAGCGGTAACTGGGGAGTTGTCAGGGTTGTACCAGGCGATCTGTCCAGCAGTGATCTGGCTATTACCGGCACTATCCTGCAGTCTGACGGAGAAACCATGCGCCTGCAGGTCAATGTAAAAGACTCCACAGGAGCAACCTGGATCAATAAGGAATATGAGGAAGTTGTCAGTAAATACAGCTATGACCCGCGTATGCGACGAAGTGAAGATGCGTTTCAGGGGCTCTTCAACAAGATTGCCAATGACCTGCTTGCTTATAAACAGCGCAATATCAGTCGCGAGGAAGTATTAAATATCAGGACAGTTTCCCAGATTCAGTTTGCCCGCGATTTTGCCCCGCAGATTTTCGACGATTATCTGGAAGAAGATCGTGACGGCATTCTTCAGGTCACACGCTTGCCTGCAGAAAATGACCCTGTCATAAACCGTATCGAGGATATTCGCGAAAGGGACTATCTCTATGTGGATGCCCTCCAGGATTACTATTCCAACTTTGTGCGCCAGATGGAATCGCCCTATACCGAGTACCGCCGCATGAGTTATGAAGAAGTGATGAAAATGGACCGGCTTGCGGCCGATGCGAGGCGTAATATGATCATGGGTGTGGCAGCAATAATTGGTGGAATAGCGGCCACTCAAAGTAATAATGCCGCAGCTTATTATTCCTCACCGGTAATTATTGCCAGCGGTGGCTGGCTCATAAAAGATGCTTTCAGCAAGGGTGATGAGCGGCAAATGCATGTGGAAGCCCTGGCTGAACTTGGTAATTCTCTAGAGATGGAAATTGCGCCACAGACTATCGAACTGGAACAGCGCACTATCACGCTTTCCGGCTCGGTTGAAGCCCAGTATGAACAATGGCGTGAACTGCTCGCGGATATTTATGCCAATGATATCGGGGAGGCCACAAGCTCGGATTTATAGTGAGCAAAATGCCGACCTGGATCAGGGCTAATTCACTATTCAAGAGCAGCACGCCATGGCTGATTCAGATTTTGACAATATCACACCTGCAGATATCAACCTGACGGGAAAGTCTGCGCCTCCAGAAGCAGCGGGTGGCACTGCTACGTCGCCTCTGGGCTTTGAGGAAATTCGTCGCAGTGATGAGGAAAAAAAGAAACAGTCCAAAATCCTTGGCGGCATTTTCTTTTTATTACTGGTGCTGGTGGCCGGCGTTATTTTTGTGCTGCCACGCCTGATTACACCGCCGGATCCCTCTACCAGCAGTGTAGTAGTGGTGAATACACCTTCAAATACCGCCGCTGCCGTAAATTCTGTCGCCCCGTTTGAAGAAGCGCAAAAATTACGACAACGGGAAACCGCGCAGAATATTCTGGCTGAACTGCTCGATCTGCAGGAATCACTAGAAGAAAAAGAAGTTGAGACCTGGGCTGAAACCGATATCAAAAGCGTTTTTGCATTGGCCGGCGAGGGCGATGCAGCCTATCAGAGCCAGGACTTTATCGGCGCTGCCACTTTCTATCAGCAAGGGCTGGAAATACTGACCAGGCTGGATATCAGCCTGCCGGATGTGTTCGATCGTTATCTCGCCACTGGTGAGCAGGCCATTCTGGATGACGATCCTGCTCTGGCTGAAGAGTCTTTCAGTATTGCCATCTTAATTAATCCAGATAGTGCCGACGCGGTAAATGGTTATGATCGCGCCCAGGTACTTACTGAAGTACTTGATGTTATAGCAAAGGGCCGACTGTCACATGATGCTGGTGAATTTGAAAGTGCGCGCGAATTTTACCGTCAGGCTTTGGCAATTGACCCCGTCCATGTTGGTGCCGCTGCCCTGCTTGAACAGGTTAATACTGATATCCTAGATCGTGACTTTTCTGCCGCCATGTCGCAGGGGTTCAGCGCGCTGGCGTCCAATGCACCGGAAGCTGCCGAAACATCGTTTAGACAGGCACTGGCCTTGAAACCCCAGTCCCCCGAAGCCCAATCCGCGCTGGAGCAGACTATTGACCAGATGACCCTGAGCGCAATCAACATTCATCTTGACGCCGCCAACGCATTTGAAAATCAGGAGCAGTGGCAGCAAGCACTGGCTGAATATAATGAAGCGCTTGCTATTGACGAAAATGTGGTCTCGGCACGCGAAGGGAAAAGCCGTGCCAATAGCCGCAACAATCTGGATAACTATCTGGAAACTATCAACAACGATCCACTGCGCCTTGCAGAAAATGCCGTTTATGAACAAGCTGTTGGTATCTACAACGAAGCCGTTAAAATTGATGGTAACTGGCCAAGATTGAACGCTCAGTTAAATACTCTGCGAAATTTCATTCAGAGTGCCACCGAACCTGTCGAAGTAATATTGCAGTCTGATGCGCTTACAGATGTCACTGTTTATCAGGTTGGAAGTCTTGGTCAATTTACCCGCCATACGCTTAGCCTTGAACCCGGATCCTATGTGGCAGTAGGTATCAGGGAGGGATTTCGTGATGTCAGGGAAGAGTTTATTGTGGGTTTTGATGGCAAGTCACCAGTCATCACCGTGCAGTGTGTTGAAGAAATACTGTAATCATTTTCAAGAGCTGATAACCAGATGTCTGACGACAACATCAAGAATCATTTGAGCAATACCAACGGAAATCAAAATCTGGAAGAACCCATCCAGCCGATTGATTTTACTCCTGTCGGTCAAACCTCAAAAAAATTCAGCTTAAAGCTTAGTCCGGTCAAAGTTATTCTCTCTGCTTTTTTCCTTATATTTGCCAGTGCAGCATGGTTTGTACTTTCGGCGAAGTCTGTTTATCTGGATGTCACACCGGCAACCAGCATCGTTAATGTCGAAAGCCCCCTGGCAATAAAAATCGGCCCGCGCTTTCTGGTTCTCAAGGGTGACCTTCCGGTCACGGTAACAGCCGAAGGTTATTACGCCATGGACACCGACCTCACTGTAACTGATCAACAGGCACAAACCTTTGTCATCAACATGCAGCCACTTCCGGGCTTTTTAACTTTAAACAGTGGCAATATTAATGGCGCGCAGGTTTTTATAGATGGCCAGATGGCAGGAGAAACGCCCCTGACGGATTTCGAAGTAGCCGCGGGTGATCATATTGTTTCCGTCACACTGGATCGATACCAGGCGTTTGAAACAGCCATTTTTATGGAAGGGCGACAAACAAAACAGCGCCTGGATATTGAATTGTTACCCGCCTGGGCTGAAGTCTCAATTAATACCCGCCCTGCCGGCGCAGTAGTTTCTGTCGATGGTCAGGATCGCGGGCAAACACCACTGGTGGCAGAAATTCTCGAAGGGGAGCATGAAATTCTGGTGAAGCTACCCGCTCACAAAGTATGGACAGAAAATATAGCAGTGATTGCAAGACAGACGATGACCTTGCCGTTAATCGAGCTGGAACAGGCCGACGGCCTGGTTCTACTGCAATCAAGCCCCAGTAATGCCAATGTCACCATGGATGGCGTGTTTCAGGGACAAACACCACTTGAAATCATCGTGCCACCCGGCACCACTCATGAGCTTTCCTTTTTCCTTAATGGCTATCAGGAAACCCGGCGCTCCTTTACAACCCGTCCCGAAGAAGAAATCTCCTTACAGGTCAATCTTGACCCTATTTTCAGCTCTGTAGAAATCAGCGCTATACCCGCAGACGCAGAACTTTATGTGAATGGAGAATTACAGGGTAATGCCAACCAGACCATTGAGCTACTTGCCGCTACCCAACATCTTGAAATCAAACGCGATGGATACGTTACTTTTGAAACCGATTTTGTTTCCCGACCCGGTCTGGAACAAAAACTGGATGTCCGCCTGAAGACACTTGAAGAGCAACGTCTGGAATCAATCAAGCCCTTTATCACCAATGCTGTCGGGCAATCCATGAAACTGATTTATCCGAGTAGCTTCCAGATGGGGGCCTCGAGAAGGGAGCCGGGGCGTCAGGCCAATGAGGTGCTGCGTAACGTAAATCTGACACGTCCTTTTTATCTTTCCCTGATGGAAGTCAACAATAGCCAGTTTGCCCGCTTCGACAAGGAGCATTCTTCCGGCGTAATTGAAGGCAGAACCTTGAGCAATAACAACCAGCCCGTAGTCAGGGTGACCTGGGATCAGGCCGCCCTTTTCTGTAACTGGTTGAGTACCGAGGAAGGGCTCGAGCCTTTTTACCTTGAAGAAAACGGTAAAATTAGTGGCTTCAATCCTGCCAGTATCGGTTACAGACTCCCTACAGAAGCTGAATGGGCATGGGCAGCAAGAGTCGATAATGATCCAAACAGCCTGCTCAAATTCCCCTGGGGCCCAGAGTTACCCCCGCCAGCCAATCATGGCAATTATGCTGACATCTCCGCTGGTGTTTTTCTGGGCAGGATTATTGCCAACTACAATGATGGTTATCTGGGAACAGCGCCGGTGGGGAGTTTTGCACCTAACAGCAACGGATTTTTTGATATGGGTGGCAACGCTGCAGAGTGGGTGCATGATTATTACGGCTCAAGTGGCCAGATTGGTACTGCCATGGAAACAGACCCTCTGGGTCCGGTACAGGGGACCTACCATGTAATAAGAGGCTCAAGCTGGGCTCACGGCACAATTACAGAATTGAGACTCAGCTTTCGCGACTACAATAATGAGTCCCGTGATGATGTCGGTTTCAGGGTCGCGCGCTATCTTGAGTAATCAGCTATGACCCTCTACCAAAAATTGATGGCTCTTGTGGTTTTTTCCAGCCTGAGTGTTAATGCGGCTGAAAATGATGTGGCTGCCCCAGATGAAGAACAGCAAACTGAAGTGGCAAGTGAAGACCCTGGTCGACCACTGGAAGAAAATATAACTGAGCCCGATGGTGAAATTACTTTAGACGCGATAGATGAAAATTTTGTACCCAGTGAACAAATTACAGAAGACTTACCTGTCGCCTTTCCTATAGACATTTAAATACAGAAAACTGAACAAGGCATTTTTATGAAACAGCAGGGCATTATTTCCGATTTTCTCTACCAGGTCTTTGCATTGATCATTGCCGTGATCTTAGTCCATGCAGTTTATGTAGCAGTTATTCGGCCCAATGCGGATTTGCAAATGGAGCAGCAAGCCATAATGCAGGCTGCAGACCCGGATTTTGTTTCCGAGCGTTCATTATATGTGGTGATGAAAGACTTCGAGCAGGAGACCTGTATCATCCTGATGCTCTGGGCCATGTCCATAATCGGTCTGAAGATTTACCGCAACAGGAAAGAAAACGAATTACTTAATCGTTCACTGCTCAATCTGTCAGAGGGAATGAGTATCTTACCGGAAGACGCGCGTGATTATGCGCGGCCGGTGCAGGCACTCCCCGTAGAAGAAAGACAATACCTTTTGCCACGCGCTCTTCTGGCGGCGTTGCAACGCTTTGGCTCTACCCGAAATATTCCCGATGTTGCTTCTGTCATCAAAGATACCTGTAACTCGGAAGCAGACCGGCTGGAAAGCGAACTGACCATCGTGCGCTATATCGCCTGGGCTATTCCTTCCATCGGCTTCCTGGGTACTGTGCGTGGTATCGGTGAAGCACTTGGTCAGGCGCACAAGGCAGCAAGCGGCGATATCGCCGGTGTTACCGCCAGCCTGGGTGTCGCCTTTAACTCCACCTTTATCGCTCTGGTGGTAAGTATTCTTATTATGTTTTTGCTGTACCAGTTGCAGCTGATGCAGGATCGTCTGGTATTGGACACACAGAATTATTGTGATGATTATCTGATCAGACATCTTCAGGTTCCGGCAAAGGATGAACAGGCGTGAGTGTGCACATCATTGAGCTGAATGACCGCAATATCTGCCTGCGTAACGAGGATGAAATTCTTATCCAGAGTCCCGGCTTTGCCAATATTGCTAACAAAAATCCGGTGTTCGGTGAAGATGCCCGAAAAACTGCCCGGCTTCATCCGCGCCATACGTTTTCCCAGTTCTGGTCTCAACTAAGCCTTGATCCCCTGGTAAACAGCAACAATCACTTTCGTCATCAGGCAGACCTGGCGTTTGCCCACTTGAATGATATAGCGCGCCAGCATGACCTGAAAGATGAAGTTATTTTTGCGGTTCCCAGTAACTACAACCGCAATCAGCTATCCATCTTGCTTGGCCTGGTTCAATCCTGCGAATTCGATGCCGTCGGCCTTGTAGATATGCCACTGTTAATGGCGGGCAATACCGATAATCCGGCTATGACTGTTTATCTCGATATCCAGTTACATCAGACTGTGCTGACCACCTTCTCCTTACAGGACAACAAACCTACACGGGACAAAGTGATTCAGATTCCAGGCACAGGCCTGATTGCACTCCATGATAGCTGGGTCAACATGGTGACCGATGAATTTATTAAGCAAAGCCGCTTTGACCCTCATCATAATGCAGAGACCGAGCAGTATGTATATAACCAGCTTGAAGACTGGCTGGGACGCTCACTGCAAGATAATGAAATTCTGATGGAAATTAACAACAAGGGCTCTGTTTACCAGGCAAAAATTAACCGCGGCCATTTTGAACAAAGAGTACGGAATATATTTGCTCGCATTAATTCCGAGCTGGAAGCCATTGCCGGGAATAATTATGATCTGCATTTACCGGAGTCTGATGCCAGCTTGCCCGGCGTGTCCCTGTATCTAAAAAATATTACTGCGGTCAGGGAAGCCATGCTAATTGAAAACTGCCTGACTCACCTTGATCATATCAAGGGAGATGCTGGCTCATTGAGTTTTACCGCAAGCCTGCCCCAGAGCAAACAGCAACGTACTCGAGCGAAAAAAGAACAATCCGATACTCGGCCTTCTCATATCCTGGTTAATCATCGCGCCTATTCACTCCCTGTATCTATTCAATACGGACCGAACAGCGATGAAGAAAATAATAACGCCATTTACCTGGAAGCAGGTGAAAATGGAGTTCTCACATTTTCCGTTACCAAAGAGTCTGTGCAGCTCGAAAATAGTGGTTCAGGCGCTATACAAATTAACGGCTCCAGCGCTGCTTCATCTTCAGCTCTCAAGCTCGGCGATGTCATTAATTTACCTGGCGCAAGCACGCCGCTCCAGCTCATTCAGGTCGAATAAGCCATGGCACAGGACAGAGCCGCAAAACGTGAATTCAATCCTATCAGCCTGTCTTTTCTGGATGTCATGTCCTGTGGCTTTGGCGCAGTAGTACTTATTTTTCTTATTCTGGATCACTCGTCCACGGTGCAGAATGATGCAAATAATCCAGATCTTGCCGCCGAGATCAATCTGCTTAATGAAGAAATTAACGAAGGTCAGGAAAATCTGGTCAGGGTACGTAATACTATTTCAGAAGTAGATTTTCAAATGGTGGAGGCTCAGGGGCTGGCACGTTCAATCCAGGAGGAAATTGATACCTTTCTTGAAGAACTGGCTCAACTTGAAAACACCACACTGGCTAAAAAGGAAAGTGTTGAAAAATTAAAGTCTGATATCCAGACCCTCGAGGAAGAACTAGAAAGACTGAGGGCAGCACAGGATTCTTTCAGCGGAAATTTTATCAGGCCTTATGTGGGTGATGGTAACCGCCAATATCTCACCGGCCTGATTCTGGGCGGCAGTCGCATTCTGGTGTTGGTAGACACATCCGCCAGTATGCTGGATAACACCATTGTTAATATTATTCGACGTCGTAATATGTCAGTTGAAACAAGGATTGCTTCAGACAAATGGGTTGGCGTGCGCAAGGTCGTTGACTGGCTTACTACCCAGCTACCACCACCCAGCCAGTATCAAATTTATACTTTTAATGAACAAGTTCAGCCCTTAATACCCGGCACTAACGGCAACTGGTTGGAAGTGGCTGATGAAGCCCAGCTTTCAGATGCTGTTTCAAGAATTAATCAAATTATTCCTGAGAACGGGACTAACCTGGAAAACGTATTTCAGGCTGTTGCCGCCATGAATCCATTACCTGACAATATTTATCTGATTACCGATGGTCTGCCGACACTGGGTAGCAGGGAAGGTGGACTTTTTAGTCGCCGACCTGATGGCAACCAGAACACGGTATCGGGCAGGGAGCGAGAAGAGCTTTTTCGTAGTGCCGTGGGGAAATTACCCCCCGGAATTCCGGTCAATATAGTACTGGCACCTCTGGAAGGTGATCCCATGGCCGCATCACTTTACTGGAAACTTGCGGTTTCAACAGGCGGCTCTTTTTTAAGCCCTTCCAGTGACTGGCCATAAAAGTAACGCATTGAATATATGAATAAGAGCATAAATGAACTTTAGTCAGGTAAATACAAGCAAGGCAAACAAGGGTAGCCAGGATTAATTGTGGCAAGACGAACTTCAGAAACATTTAATGTCTCCTTCCTGGATGTCATGTCTTGTGGCTTTGGTGCGATCATTCTACTGATCATGATTACCAAGTCATCTACCCCCACAACGCTTGAAATATCAGATACACCAGTTGAAGGCAGTGTACTTGAATTGCAACGTCAGCTATTCGAGATTCGCGGAGAAACCAATATTCTCAACCGTGAACTTAATGCCAAGCATGAACAAATCTCCCAATATGACGACAGGATTGCCCGCCTGCGCCGGGAGTTATCCATCCTGAATGGAGAGTTCAATACGACCAGCCAGCAATCCACCGAGGACGATATCCTGCAAGGGCAAATGGCACAGGCGCGCCAGCAACTTACGGATGAAATGCGACGTCTGCAAAATAATATGGACCAGCTCCAGCTCAACGAATCGGTGGGTGGAGTCCCTGTAGATAGTGAATACATTATCTTTCTTATCGACACTTCCGGCAGTATGTTCAACTACAGCTGGTCGCGCATGCTGGAAGTGATGGTAGACACCCTGGATATCTACCCGGAAGTGAAAGGCATCCAGGTAATGAATGATATGGGAGAATACCTGTTTTCCAGCTTTCGTGGTGACTGGATTCCGGATACTCCGGCGCGCCGGCAAGCTATTCTGCAGCGCCTGCGCACCTGGAATCCTTTTAGTAATTCCAGCCCGGTTGAAGGAATAACCACGGCAATTCGTAACTTCTATGACCCGGGCAAAAAAATCAGCCTTTACGTCCTTGGTGATGAATTTCCACCCGGTAGCGGCTCAATCCGAAATGTGATCGAGACCGTAGATCGAATCAACGTGGAGGACAGCGAAGGAAATCGCCTGGTAAGAATCCATGGCATTGGCTTTCCCGTATATTTTTCACAGCCGGACCGTTACCAGTCTACCGGCATACGTTTTGCTACCCTGATGCGTGAATTGGCGCGCAAAAACGGCGGTACTTTTGTTGGCCTTAATGATTTTTACTAGGAAATCATCAATGAACACGGCATATTGATGTAAACAGAAACTGGAGTAAACTATGTAGCCCCCGGGCCAAACCCCTCGATACCCGCGGGCAGTAGCATATGATGAAAATGATTCAATTAATAACAGGAAAAGTGTCCCAGGTTCCAAAAATTGGAAAGCTGACTGCTATCAAGTACAGCCTGGCGAGCATAATAGTGTTGCTGACAGCCTGTTCAGCGACAACCATCAATATTGAGGGCAGCTTCCCTGCGCCATTAGTGCAAAAGCTGCCACTCACTGTAGGCGTTTACTACGATGAAGCCTTCATCAATCACAGCTTCATTGAGATAAATGATAATACCGGTGATGACCAGTACATCATTAATTCCGGAGCTTCACAGCTTGAACTTTTTAATACCATGCTGCCGGCTGTATTTGAACAGGTAGTGCAGCTGGACAGCCTGGAAAGCGCCTCGAGTATGAGTGACATTGATGCGGTGTTTGTTCCCGCCATCGAGGAATTCCAGGTTGGCCTGCCCCAGAAAACCCGTCTCAATGTTTACGAAATCTGGGTCAAATATAATATGAGGCTGGCCCAGTCCAATGGCGACTATATTGCTGACTGGGTGATGACGGCATATGGCAAATCACCCGAGGAAACATTTCAATCGGTGGACGCGGGAGTAAACGATGCTGCTAATGTAGCCCTGCGAGACCTGGCGGCAAGTTTTACCCTGGGTTTCAGTAATATTCCTGAAATTAATGAGTGGCTTCGTTCTCAAAATGTTATGCAAGAGTAAAGATAGAAACATAGATTGATTGGTATTAAATTGAATATAAATTGTGAACACAATAAAGTAATTGATGGGTAAAACCATATCCAGAGACTCCAAGATGAGACAGCTTACATTGTTCAACCCCAGCACATTTCCTGTAACGGCTTTTGTCTTACCGTTCCTGCTTTTTCTTTGTAGTTGCACCACAACTGAAATTGATGAATTCCGGCAAAGCTCTACTTCGATTAACAATGCCGATGAAACCATTGTTATTCTTGGCAGGCGTCAAAATAATAATTATGAAACCGAACAAAGTTTTGTCGGCTGTGTTGCTGATGTGGTCTCTCGCGGTGACAATTCAATTACTGTTGTTGATGAACAGGAATTCCTCGATGCCATGTTTCCATTTTTTGAGCCGCGCACTGCACCCATGCGTACCGGTCATCTGGAACAGCTGATGTCCATGGATGTCGCCGCAGAAAGACTCGACGAATTTGGCATTGAATATATTGTCTGGCTGGATGGTATTACAGAACGCTCAGAACAGTCCGGTTCTATCTCCTGCACCATTGGCCCGGGTGGTGGTGGCTGTTTTGGTTTTGGTACCTGGCAGGATGATTCCAACTTTGAAGCAGAAATCTGGCACCTGGATAGCCAAAGCAGTGTTGGCTCAATCAGCACGGATGCGAACGGGCAATCCTATATGCCGGCGGTTGTCATACCAATCCCGTTAATAGCAAGGGTTGAAGCCAATGCCTGTAATGGTCTGGGTAATCAGCTAAAACAATTTATAAATGGGACTTGATCCTGCTTGCACGCAAACCGGTTCATCATTGATTAAGCTCTTTATCGTTAGAATGTAATTATGGAAAGCTTATATAAATCAAGCAATCTCTTGCGCTCTGTGCTGGTAATAGCAATAGCTTTTGTTCTCTCTGCCTGTGCAGGTAATCCCACAGGCGGCGCTAATTTTGTGCTAATGAGCGAATCTGCCGAACTTGAAAAAGGGCGGGAGCTGCACGCGGAGATGCTCCAGCAAAACCCCATTTATCAAGACCTGGAACTACAGGCTTACGTGGAAAAGGTCGGGCAAAAAATGGCCGCCGTTTCACACCGGCCAGAACTCGATTATGTCTTTACCATTATCGACAGCCCTGACATCAATGCTTTTGCCCTGCCAGGCGGTTTTGTTTATGTGAACCGTGGCTTGCTCACCTACCTGAATTCCGAAGCACAATTGGCTGCTGTGCTTGGTCATGAAATAGGTCATGTCACAGCTCGACATGCGGTGCGCCAACAGACCGCTGCCCGGTCAGCCAATGCGGCCTCTATCGCGCTCATCTTCGCTACCGGGGTTGATCTGCGAGAAACTACCAGTCTCATCAGCGGTGCATTAATCAGCGGCTATGGACGCGATATGGAACTCGAAGCAGATAGTCTCGGTGCCGAATATCTTTCCAAAGCCGGCTATGATCCTCTGGCCATGGTGCAGGTGATTGAAGTACTCAAGAACCATGAGGACTTCACCAAGCGAACATCCGACCGAACAGCGGTAAGCTACCATGGACTGTTTGCTTCTCATCCACGCAACGATACGCGTCTTCAGGAAGTTGTTGGCAAGGCCGCTGAGCTATCAGACCAGCAGGCAAGCGAGGAAGATCCGGTGGTTTTCCGTGAGCAAATTACGGGTTTGATTGTTGGCCCCAGCCCGCAAAATGCCGCTGGTGGGGATCAGCGAAATCGTTATTATCAATCCCTTTTCAACTATACCTTGCTGCTGCCTGAAGGCTGGTCGAAACAGGAAACAACTACCACTATGACCAGTGCCAGTGTTGACGGTAGTAGCATGATTAAAGTGGAGGCACAGCGATTGCAGCAGTCAAAGGAGCCGCGCTTGTTCATTCGCGAAAATCTGGGGATAGAAAACCTGCAGCAGTCTGAGCCTCTTTCTCAATTTGGCTTAAGCGGGTTTACCGGTATCAACCCCGAAAGCAGCGAACGCGTTGCTGTACTTTACTATGGCCCGCGCGCCTTCATATTGACTGCAAAAGCCGGAGAAGGAATCAGTGATGAGCTGTTAATGGAGTCGGTTCGAAGTTTCCGGCCAATTGCTCGTAATGAAACCCTGTTTGCCAATCCGGTACAGATTAGCTACATCCAGGCCGATGGCAAAATCACTTACGCAGACCTGGCGCGACAGACACGTCTCCCTGAACATCAGGAAGACATGTTGAGGTTATTGAACGGTGACTATCCCTTTGGTGAACCTGCTGCTGGTCAGTGGGTGAAGGTAGCCAACTAGCCTATCAACGCTTAAGAGCGTCAACGTCTGATTCTCGAGTTACCAGATCCAACAAGTCCATGTGGAAAGCAAAAAAAAGCGCTCTAAAAATTTATGAGAGCGCTCTTTATTATTTTTGCTTATGACTTGAGCTGAATATTCGTACTTCATCGTTCAGCGAAGCAGATTATTTTCTTTCAAACAGGTGGTACAGGTAATCATAATCAGGGGCATGCATAATACCCTCGGTGGGAACGCCAGGCTTGAAAGCATTGTGGCAACCCTCGCAACTGGCAACAAGAACGTCTCCCGTGCTCGCCAGTAAGGCTTTATCCTTGTTCTTGGCGGCATCCAGAGCCAGCATCGCTGCATTGGTCATGGTGCGTGAGTAGCTTACCCAGGAATCAGTGGCCGCCCAGGTATTATCCATACTGCCCGACCCACCCAAAGTCATTAGCGGGCCTGAGCCGGCAAGCTGAATCGCATAATATTCAACGGTACGCCATTCATCGTCGGAAATTTCCCGTTCCAATGCCGCATAATCCCAGATGTAATGCGCTGAGTGATCAATCAGTGTCACCATCAGGGCATTGATACTCACGGGTACGGGAATATCACTCTCATCAGGGTGTGCTGTAAGAGAGGTAGAACAGGAAATACTCACAGTAATCCCTGTCAAAAAAAGCGCAATGAATTTTTTCAGGGCATTTATGAATGTTAAATTAAAACAAGTGTTCATTGGTAAGGTCCTCCTGTTAATAAACCCCTTAAGTATCACACCGTCAGTTTTTCAAATTTTGACCTGAATCAACTTTGATGTTGGATTTAAAAAAAGACTGCTCTCGTGATACCTTTACCATGAATAAACAGGATAGCTAAAGTATACGATGGCAAAAAAATTTTATGAATGTCCACATTGTCACAAGGAAACCGTTTCCAGTTACCAGAAAATTTTTTCGGTCTCTTTTTCTCCGGCTTATTGCCCGCAGTGCAGGAAACAAAGTTATGTTCCCATCATTCATGGTCTGACAATGTTGACCGCATGGATGATCATGACCTGGATATTTATTGGCCTGGCCATCATGGCGGGCATGTCATTTTTTCTCCTCGGTACATTCCCTGCCTTGATAGTCTGTATTGACAGATATTTACTCAATGCGCCTCTTGTTGCGCGTGACCCGCCAATAAAAAATTGAATACGCCTGGACAGGTAAAAACCAAACAGATAAAGCCATTGGAAGCATCCCCTGCACTGGCTACAATGACATACACCATCCTCAAAAGGTCAATCGAATGAGCGGCAGTCCCACTAGCAAACCCAGAATTATTGTCGGCATCAGCGGTGCCTCCGGCATTGTTTACGGAATAGAAGCTCTAAAAACGCTTCGCAAGCTGGATATCGAAACCCATCTGGTTGTAAGCAAATCCGCCAAGGTAACCCTGAGCCAGGAAAGTTCGGTCACCATCAATGAACTTCTTGAACTGGCAGATTATCATTATGCCAACGCAGACATTGGTGCGTGTATTTCCAGTGGTAGTTATCAAACACTGGGGATGCTGGTTGCCCCCTGCTCCATCAAAACCCTCTCTGAAGTCGCCACCGGAGTGACCTCTTCACTGTTAAGTCGAGCTGCTGATGTGGTGTTGAAGGAACGTCGAAAACTGGTATTGATGGTCAGGGAAACACCACTGCATGCCGGTCATCTTGAGAGTATGCTCAGAGTGACCAATATGGGCGCTATTGTTAATCCACCGGTACCTGCGTTTTATACCCGGCCAGAAACACTGGATGACATGGTGCAACAGAGCGTAGGACGTGCCCTGGACTTGTTTGGTCTGGAAAGTGGGCTGGTAAATCGTTGGTCCGGTAATCAGCCCAGGCAGTAAGCTGAAAATAAAGAAAGGGTCGTGATTAAGAAGAGTAGAGGGACCGGGAAATGCTAAAAAAAAGTACCCGATTTACTGACTGACGGCAAAAATCTTTCTGGATCAAAGGTGTTCGGGATACAAGTATGCACAAGACAGGTATTCCTGATTCAGGAATACCTGGATAAAAAACGCCTTACTTGATTTTCGCTTCTGTATAAGTAACGTGCTTGCGAGCAACAGGATCAAATTTCTTGATTGCCATCTTGTCTGGCATGTTGCGTTTGTTCTTGTCTGTCGTATAGAAGTGTCCAGTACCTGCACTGGAAACCAGTCTGATTTTATCTCTCATCTTCTTTGCCTCTGAACTGGCCCTGACGTATTTTCAGGGCAGTAGAATTATTTATAAATGAAATAAATTTAATCGAATAATCGAACTAAATTTTTTCGCCACGCCCGCGGATATCACTAAGAACCTGGTCGATGCCCAGTTTATCAATGATACGCATGCCTTTACTGGACAGGCGCAGTTTTACAAAACGTTTTTCAGACTCAACCCAAAACCTGTGTGAATGTAGGTTTGGGGAAAAACGGCGTCTGGTTCTGTTCTTGGCATGGGACACATTGTTGCCAGTGACCGGTTTTTTGCCTGTAACCATGCATACTCTAGACATTGTATTGCCTCGTTCATTCCGCAAAATCGACCTGCAAGGGCCTTGCGTTAAATTCGGTGAAAAAAAGAGCGCGTTTTATACCAGAACAGCAGGTTAAATTCAAGGATTTCTCAGGATCATCCCATCTGGACACTCCCCGGCAACTCTTTATCTTAAAGCATTTGGCGGCGGATACAGGATTTAGTTGTTCAAACAGGCTAGAGGTAGCCTTGCTCAGCCAGAGAGCGCACTTCGCCTTCTCCGACAATCAGGTGATCCAGGGTGCGGATATCCACCTCCGCTAGCAGGTTTTTCAAACGCTGGGTGATACTGATATCGGCCTGGCTGGGTTCAGATATTCCGGACGGGTGGTTGTGAGCAAAAATCAGGGCGGCAGCATTGTGATACAGCGCCCGCTTTATCACTTCCCGCGGATGGACCGATGCGCCGTCGATAGTGCCCAGAAACAACTCTTCCTGGGCAATCAGCCGATTCTGGCTATCCAGAAACAGGCACAGGAACACCTCTCTGCCGCGATCAATCAACCTTGATTTCACATACTGCCGGGTAATACGAGAGTTACAGAATACATCTTCCCTTAACAGGGTTTCCTGAAGGCAGCGCTGGGCAAGCTCAGTGGCCGCCTGTAACTGGGCAAATTTACTGCGCCCAATACCCGGAAAAGCGCAGAACTCTTCTCTGGAAGCTCCCAGGATGCCTCTGAGACCGCCAAATATGCTGATCAAGCCTCTGGCCATGTCCAGCGCCGATGCCCCCCGGGTTCCAGTGCGCAGAAAAATGGCCAGCAGTTCGGCATCTGACAGGGTATGGGCTCCCGCAGTGATCAGTTTCTCTCGTGGCTTCTCACTATTCGGCCAGTCTGCTATTGCCACCCTATACCCCCGTAAGTTGCTGACATCCCCCTATCCTCTTGAATAACCAGCATTCCGCGCAAATTGAATCTACACGTTCATGCTGTTAGTCTTTCGTCGCTTTTGTGCCACACTTTTGTGAAGCTGATCTGCAGCTAAATTAGTTGGTTAGCTGGATGCTTGGTTTTAAATTAAATAAAAAACAGTGGCTACATTTTTTACTATAGCCCAGGTTTTATTTTCTGCCTGACTTTGGACTGCCATGCTAAGTCTCTCCAACAAACAAATAATTCTTGGTGTAACCGGGGGCATTGCCGCCTATAAAGCCGCGGAACTGTGTCGGCTGCTGATCAAGGCCGGTGCTGATGTAAGAGTCGTCATGACTCCCTCAGCAGCGGAATTTATTACCTCCCTGACATTCCAGGCGCTTTCCGGAAACCGTGTCCATATCGAGTTACTTGATGAAGAAGCAGAAGCCGCCATGGGGCATATTGAGCTGGCTCGCTGGGCTGATCTGGTACTGATAGCACCCGCCAGCGCCAACTTTATTGCGCGCCTGAGCCAGGGTCGTGCCGAAGACCTTTTATCCACCCTGTGTCTGGCGACCAATGCGCCCATCGCTGTTGCCCCGGCCATGAATCAGGCCATGTGGCGCAATCAGAATACCCAGGATAATCTGCAGCAACTTAAGCAGAAAAATATCACGGTTCTGGGGCCGGCCTCAGGCGAACAGGCTTGTGGCGATGTCGGCCTTGGCAGAATGCTGGAGCCGGAAGAAATTGCACAGGCTGCTGCAGCTATGTTTGAAACCGGCGAGCTGGCCGGAGTCAACATTACCATTACCGCTGGCCCAACGCGCGAGGCCATAGATCCTGTGCGTTATATCAGCAATCACAGTTCCGGCAAAATGGGCTATGCCCTGGCAAGGGCCGCCATGGAAGCAGGCGCCAAGGTGGTTCTGGTAAGCGGCCCTGTAGCGCTGGAACCCCCACCACAAGTCAAGCTGGTTGCGGTTGAAAGCGCCAGGCAAATGCTTGATGCCTGCCAGGTTGTTCCGGGAGACATCTTCATCAGTGTTGCTGCGGTTGCTGATTACCGTCCGGCCAACAGTGCCAGTGAAAAAATCAAGAAAAATGCCGACACCATGGAGCTTAGCCTGATCAAAAATCCGGATATCCTTGCCCAAATTTCCCTGTCGGCCCAGCGTCCTTTTTGTGTTGGCTTCGCTGCCGAAACCCAAAATATTGAAGAATATGCCAGAAAAAAACTGCTGGACAAGAAACTTGATCTCATCTTTGCAAATAATGCTGCCGACACGTTTAACAGCGAATCTGCCCTCGCCACGGCCTACTGGCCCGAAGGTGAACACCCCTTTCCGCGGAGCAGCAAGTCCAGTCTGGCACGCGACATGGTGTCACTTATTGCCCGTTGTTACCGAAAATCAAAAACGGAATAGTAGCAAGAGTGACGGTTCAGATTCCTGCCAATATTTTTCGCGCCTATGACATCAGGGGCATTGTCGGTGAAGGGCTTGATGAAAATATCATCAGACTGATTGGCCGCGCGGTGGCCAGTGAAGCCCTCGATCTGGGTGAGAAGTGTCTTGTGGTAGGTGCCGATGCGCGCCTGTCCAGCCCGGCTTTTGCTGAAGCCATGATCCAGGGCATTCTTTCAACAGGTTGCAATGTTATCAATATCGGCATCGCTCCAACGCCGCTGATGTATTTTGCCACTCATACCCTGGAAACAAACTCCGGGGTAATGATCACCGGCAGCCATAACCCCAGGAATTACAACGGGGTAAAAATTGTGCTGCAAAATAATTGCCTGGCAGCGGATCAAATTACCCGCCTGAAAGAGAGGATCATGCGTGAGGATTTCCATACAGGGCACGGGACGCTCTCTGCTGTCGATGTAAAAGCTGACTATATCAAGATCATTTGTCGCGATATCGTGTTTAAAGAACCTTATAAAGTGGTGATTGATTGTGGCAATGGTATCGCTGCCAATTGCGCGCCCATGCTTTTTGCAGCACTGGGTTGCCAGGTGATTCCTCTATATTGTGAGGCCGATGGTAATTTCCCCAATCACCACCCGGATCCAACTCGCGAGGAAAACCTGCAGGACCTGATTGCCCTGACAATTCGCGAGCAGGCGGCTCTGGGAATTGCCTTTGACGGCGATGGTGATCGGGTAGTACTTGTCAGCAAGACGGGAAAAATCATTGATGCCGACAAGATGATGCTGACCTTTATTGCCGACATCGTGCCAGAGAACCCGGGCGCCAATATCATTTTTGATGTAAAAAGCAGCCAGCATCTGGCGCAAATGATAAGCCAATATGGCGGTAATCCGGTCATGTGTAAAAGTGGCCATTCCTATGTGAAACAGCAAATGCAAGCCACGGATGCCTTGCTGGGCGGCGAATATTCAGCCCACATTTTCTTCAAGCACCGCTGGTTCGGCTTTGATGACGGTATGTACAGTGCTGCCCGCTTTCTTGAGCTTATGGACAAGTACAGCGGCAGTGCCGATGAGCTTTTAGCTGCTTGCCCACAAACCTTCAGTACACCAGAGCTGACTATCAGTGTCAGTGAGGACGAAAAATTCCCGATTATGAACATCCTGCTGGAGCAGCTGACAATTCCTGATGCCCGCATTAGCACGCTTGATGGCGTGCGAGCAGAAATGGAGCATGCCTGGGGCCTGGTACGGGCTTCAAATACAACACCCAACCTGACCCTGCGCTTCGAGGCAGACTCCCGGGAAGCGCTGGAACATATTCAGGCGCTCTTCATGACGGCAATTTCCAGGCTTTTGCCGGCGCTTAATATAGATCTTTCATAAATCATCCATACAGACGCTTTCATGAGAATGATGAATTGTTAACTCAGCAGCAGATTGCTTCGCGGAGTTGATAGCTGCGTTTTAAGCTTCCACTTTCTTCCTGTTTCCATTCTGTTGGGCTTGGGCATCGCGAAGACATGCCTTATAATCCGCGATAAATATAGTTAGTAAGCATTCGCTATAAGCGAACAAAGCGGAAATTCCGATGACTTTCGAACTCAGTAAAGCACAAAATATTGCCAGTGTTCTGACCGAAGCCCTGCCTTATATTCAGCACTTTACCGGCAAGACTATCGTGGTGAAATACGGCGGTAATGCCATGATTGATGAAGAGCTGCAGAACAGTTTTGCCCGCGATATTGTCCTGATGAAGCTGGTAGGTATGCATCCCATTGTCGTACATGGTGGCGGCCCCCAAATAGGCACGTTACTGGAAAAGCTGGACATAAAGTCGCACTTTGTTGATGGCATGCGATTCACTGATTCCGCTACGATGGACGTGGTGGAAATGGTACTGGGTGGCCTGGTAAACAAGCAGATTGTCAGTCTGCTAAATAAAAATGGTGGCAAGGCCATTGGCATTACCGGCAAGGATGGGGATTTCATCCGCGCCAGAAAACTGACTGTCACCAGGCAGACACCCGGAATGGAGGCCCCTGAAATTATCGATATCGGGCAGGTGGGCGAAGTAGCCAGTATGAACCCGGCGATTATTGAAATGCTCAAAAGCAGTGATTTCATTCCGGTTATCGCCCCGATTGGCGCTGATGAACATGGTGCCTCCTATAACATCAATGCCGATATTGTGGCCGGCAAGGTCGCGCAGATGGTGCTGGCAGAAAAACTGATTCTGCTCACCAATATCTCTGGCGTTCAGGACAAGCAGGGCAATGTGCTGACCGGTCTGACGACTGCTCAGGTCAAGGATTTAATTGCAGATGGCACTATTCATGGCGGCATGTTACCGAAGATAAATTGCGCCCTGGATGCGGTTAACTCCGGCGTCATCAGCGCTCAGATTATTGATGGTCGTGTCCCCCACGCAGTTTTGCTGGAAGTTTTCACCGATGAAGGCATTGGCACACTGATCACCAATAAGGATAACAAGTCGACCCGACCCCAAACCCGATAAATGCTCAGGTAACCGTTATGGCAGCAAGAGAAAAAGGTGCGAAAAAAGAGGCGATACTGCGCGCTCTGGCGCAGATGCTGGAAAGTAATCCCGGCGGAAAAATTACCACTGCCGCGCTGGCGGCTGAAATAGGGGTTTCAGAAGCGGCGCTGTATCGGCATTTTCCCAGCAAGGCCAGAATGTTCGAGGGCCTGATCGACTTCATGGAAGACACTATTTTTTCGCGTATTAGCCGCATTCTAAATGAAGGCTCTACCGCGCTTGTGCAATGCGAGAAAATTATTTTACTGGTACTGACCTTTGCTGAAAAAAACCCGGGTATCAGTAGGGTGCTCAATGGAGATGCCCTGGTCGGAGAAACCGAGCGTTTGCGTGATCGTGCCAGCCAGGTATTCAATCGTCTCGACACCCAGTTAAAACAAATTTTCCGGGAGGCTGAAATCAAGGAAGGTTTACGCTCGAACATGACGCCTGCCATGACATCAAATCTGCTGTTAACTTTTATTGAAGGAAAGGTTAGTCAGTTTGTGCGCACTGACTTTCAGCAAAAACCGACCGAACAATGGAATGAGCAGTGGTCATACCTGAATCAGGATTTATTCCGGCGATCATAAGCAGCCATAAAAAAGTGAATAATAGGTATTGGCAAATTTAAATGAAATGAAAACTTTTTCGGAAGACTGGCTGGAAAAGTTTCAAAAGCCAATGTAGCAGGCCTTTTCTATATCTCGCTCATTCCAGATTAAGCAGTTCTTTCAGGCGATTAATGTTTTTTCTGCCGTAGTAATCGCCTCTTCTATTTCAGACTCTATCCTGACTAACTGTGTAGCCAGACGATTTCTTTCATTGCTTGCATCTTCGACCTGAGCAGCCAAGTTGGCAGGAATCTGAGTTCCGGCATTTTCGTTATTTACAACCCGTTGTTCCAATTCTGCCAGTTTTTCCTCAGCATCTTCCAGCAGGGAATTCAGCACAATCATTTGTGCTTCCAATTGTTCAATTGTTGCGTCGCGTCGTCTGACAACTTCTTCCGGGGTGCGATAAAGGCGAAGAAGCATCCTGTCTTCTTCTTCCTGGCGCAGGGCTGCCTGTTCCAGCAGGCGTTGCTGCTCAAGCTGTTCTGACTGGGCGGCACGTTCTTCTGCTGTCAGGGTTCTCTGTACAACTTCGATTACCTGACCTCTTTCGTTAAGCACCTGATAACCATTTTTTACAAATTCCGCCGGCACACGTGAGCCGGTAATTTCCCTGCCCTGATCATCCTTGTACTTGTAAAGGTTGGCAGCATTAGCCTGGGAAATAAACAGCGCAGAAATAAGCAGCAAAATTGTGAACTTGTTTCTAAACATTTTTTACAAATCTTACCTGATAAAAATTCCTGAATTTAATTGGTCAAACTTTCAACTGGTACAGTTATTTTATTCACATTATACCGTAGCGCGCCTGATACTCTTTCATGCTGGGCAAATATTCGGTCATGATGTCATTTTCCTGCTGGGCCAGATAATCAATAATCTGCTGTAGATTTATTATACTAATAACCGGAATGGAAAACTCTTTTTCAATTTCCTGGATAGCCGATAACTCGCCATTGCCTTTTTCCTGGCGATCCATTGCCACTACCACCGCTGCAGGGACAGCACCGGCCGCAGCAATAATTTCCATGGTTTCTCTGATAGCAGTACCGGCAGTTATAACATCGTCTATTATTAGTACCCGGTTTTCCAAAGGGGAGCCAACAATATTGCCACCTTCACCGTGATCCTTGGCTTCCTTGCGATTAAAGCACCACGGAATATCCTGCTTGAATTCCTGCCAAAATGCAATTGACGTCGCTGACGCCAGGGGAATTCCCTTATAGGCAGGGCCAAAAATTATGTCATATTCAGGGTTGGCGTGGGCAATAGCTTTCGCGTAACAGGAGCCTAAAAAAGCCAGAGCTGCGCCGCTGTTAAATAATCCCGCATTAAAAAAATATGGGCTCTTTCTACCTGATTTTAATGTGAACTCTCCAAAGCGAAGAATATTGTTTTGCGTTACATAATTTAAAAACTGTTGTTGGAAATCCTGCATTGAAAATTCTCTTTACCTGTCTGATTAACTGTATTACTTATTTTTATATATCGGCCTGTATTTTCATAGAAAACATTTAGCTTAAGATGCCTGTTAACCCAGGGTGGCTTTCTGAACCGTAAGCAAATTTTCTATACCATGTCGTGCCAGGTCAATCATTGCATTCAGATCATCAAAACTGAAATCACCATCTTCACCAGTGCCCTGGATTTCAATAAACCCGCCCTTGTCAGTCATCACCACATTCATATCAGTTTCTGCAGAGGAATCCTCAATGTAGTCAAGATCAAGCACTGGCATTCCCTTGTAGATACCCACAGAGACAGAAGCAATCATCTGCTTGATTGGGTTTTCCTTGATCGCTTTTTTCTCCATCAGGTAATTGATTGCATCGGCCAGAGCGACACAGCCACCGGTGATGGAGGCGGTTCGAGTTCCACCATCAGCCTGGATGACATCACAATCAATCTTGATGGTATTTTCACCCAATAGTTTCATGTCTAAGGCTGCCCGCAATGAGCGACCAATCAAACGTTGGATTTCCTGTGTTCTGCCACTTTGTTTTCCTCTGGCGGCTTCCCTGTCCATTCTTGAGCCGGTTGATCGCGGTAACATGCCATACTCCGCAGTAACCCAACCCTGACCACTGCCTTTGAGAAAGTGTGGCACTCTTTCTTCGACTGACGCAGTACAAATAACTTTGGTTTCTCCAAACTCTACCAGCACTGAGCCCTCGGCATGCCGGGTAAAGCCTCTGGTAATCTTGATATCGCGTAGTTCATTGGACAGTCTTCCACTTGGTCGTGTTACTTCAGACATTATTTTCCCTTTTCTGGTTTGTGATCTTTTGGCTTATTGTAAATGAAGTGTTAATTAAATTTTGCTTAACGTGACTGGGTAAAAATCAATTCCTGACGCCAGTAGCGATATTTTATTATGGATAGCAAATCCGCTATAGTTCGTTCCCAATTTACTCAATTCGTCAGGTCTATTATATGACAAGCAGCATGACGGCATTTGCCCGTAAACAGGCTGATTTTGCCTGGGGCACCCTGATATGGGAAATCCGCTCTGTAAACCACCGCTATCTGGAACCAGCTTTTCGTTTACCTGAACAGTTTCGTTCTACCGAATCCGCATTAAGGGATTGGCTGCGCAAGAACATCAGTCGCGGCAAAATTGAAGCCCAGTTAAAGTTTCAACCCGATATGTCAGAAGGCAGCCAGATCCCCATAAACGAAGCTCTTCTTGACCAACTAAACAAAGCCCTGGAGGAAGTCGCTGTCCATACTGGCGCCAGTGCTCATACCAGCGCGCTGGAAATATTAAAATGGCCCGGCATCATTCAGGAACAGGGACAGGATACTAAAGTAATAGAAGAAGCCGCGCTATCCCTGTTTAAAGAAGCCGCGGGCCTCCTTTGCGAACATCGTGCCCGCGAAGGTGCTGAATTGAAAGCCGGCATAGAAAGCCGGCTTGATACTATCACCTCGATAATCAGTGATATCAGCACCGCACTCCCCGATATCCTGGCTACGCAACAGAATAAACTCAAAGAGCAGATTTGCGAACTGGAAATCGAGGTGGATGCCGGACGCCTGGAGCAGGAACTGGTGATAATCATGCAAAAGGCTGATATTGAGGAAGAAATTGACCGTCTTGCAGTCCATGTAAAGGAAATCCGCCACGTTATGTCTCGCTCAGAGCCGATTGGCAGGCGACTTGATTTCCTCATGCAGGAGCTAAATCGTGAGGCCAATACGATCTGTTCAAAGTCTGTTGTTACTGAAACCACGCTCAATGCCGTGGAGCTGAAAGTACTCATCGAGCAAATCCGGGAACAGGTACAAAATATCGAGTGAGTATTGATACACTCACCACGGAACCCATAATCTGAATTAACAAGAAGAAGAGTCCAGATGTCACAGGGAATATTGTTTTTGATTTCTGCCCCTTCCGGTGCCGGAAAAACGTCGCTGGTAAATGCCTTGTTAGATGCGGCCGCCAATAACCTGGCTACCAGACTGTGCGTATCGATCTCTCATACCACACGGCCCAAGCGTCCTGGTGAAGAGAACGGCAAGAACTACCATTTTGTCAGTGTCGCTCAGTTTGAGCAGATGCAAAAAGAGCAAGCTTTCCTTGAAAGTGCAGAGGTTTTTGGCAACCATTATGGTACCTCCCGAAAGTGGGTAGAAGATCAGCTCGCCCAGGAACAGGATGTAATTCTTGAGATCGACTGGCAGGGAGCCAGCCAGGTACAGGCATTGTTGCCTGAATCGGTTAGTATTTTCATTCTTCCTCCTTCTCTGGATGCCTTGCGGGAAAGGCTAACCAGCCGCGCTCAGGATGATGCTGATGTCATTGAAAAACGCATGAGCGAAGCAAAAAATGAAATTTCCCACTATGCTCAGGCAGATTACATCATCATCAATGAAGATTTTGATACGGCACTTGCGGATCTCAATGCCGTCATTCGCAGTGCCGGCCTTAGCAAGAAGCATCAGGCCAGCAGTAATGCCGAACTCCTGAAGAATCTCGTTTCCTGACCCAACCCCCCCAATTTAGGCGCTAAAGCAGGCATAGACTTGGCCCTGTAGTCCATTTATAATGCTCACCCCCCGGCAAACTGGGTATATCCCACCCGGTCAGGAATGCACTCAAATCGCTAACACAAGGTAAGACTATGGCTCGTATCACTGTTGAAGATTGTCTGGATAATGTTGAAAACCGTTTTGATCTGGTAATGATTGCCAGCAAGCGGGCACGTCAGCTGCAAACCGGCGGCAAAGACGCCCTGGTTAGTGAAGATAATGACAAGCCAACCGTGGTTGCGCTGCGCGAAATTGCAGAGGGTCTTGTGGACAGCAGTATTTTGACTAATACTCGTGAAGAAGAAACCAAGGATTCGCTTGAAGCGGTCGAAGCCGCTGCTGCAGCTGCAGCCAAGAGCGACGACATTTCTATAGAAGAAGCCATGGACGCGGTGTTGATTCCGGAGGCCAGTGATGCCGCCGAAGAAAGCGAAGTTACCGCACCAGCCGATACTGACGAAGAACATTAGTCAGACCTGCCATTCAGTATTACAGGCCGGTCGGCCTGATCACCAGGCGGGCAACACCCTTGCCCGCTTCAACTCAGTATTTACAGCAAGCGCTTACAACATTGTTGAAAAGTGCGTTCATGACCTCAAATTAGAACAGACAGGGTTTGCAGGCCATGATGACTATCAGTAATTTTACAAATGATTTGAATGACTACATGGGTAATGCCCAGGTAGACCTTGTGCGTCGTGCCTATTTTTATGCCGAACAGGCTCATGACGGACAGTTCCGCCGTACTGGTGAGCACTATGTCTCCCATCCCCTGGCGGTAGCAGAAATTCTTCGAGCCATGCATATGGACCATCAGAGTCTGGTAGCGGCCATGCTGCATGATGTCATCGAAGATACCGGTATTACCAAGAAAGATATTGAAGGTCAGTTTGGTGAAACCGTCGCCAACCTGGTTGATGGTGTCAGTAAACTGAACAAAATTGAGTTCAGTACCCGTGCCGAAGCCCAGGCTGAAAACTTTCAGAAAATGGCGCTGGCAATGGCCAAGGATATTCGCGTTATTCTCGTCAAGATGGCAGATCGCATGCATAACATGCGCACCCTGAACGTCATGAGTCCGGAACAGCAAAAGCGTATTGCGCGGGAAACTCTGGAAATCTATGCCCCGATTGCCAACCGACTGGGGATGCACAATATTCGTATGGAGTTTGAAGAAAGAGGGTTCAAGGCCCTCTATCCTCTTCGTGCACCACGAATTGATGCCGCGGTAAAAAGTGTCAGTGGCTACCGCAAAGAACTGGTCAGTCAGGTACAGGCCGCGCTTGAAGCCTGCCTGAAACGGGAAGGTCTACCGGGCAGGGTACTGGGCCGGGAAAAGCATCTTTATAGTATTTACCGAAAGATGAAGGAAAAAAGACTCTCTTTCCGGGAGATAACCGACGTTTTTGCATTCAGAATAATTACCGACGAGGTGGATACCTGTTATCGGGTGCTAGGTGCCGTACACAGCCTCTACAAACCGGTACCGGGAAAATTCAAGGATTATATTGCCATTCCCAAGGTCAACGGCTATCAATCACTGCACACCACCCTTTTTGGTATGCATGGCGTGCCAATTGAAATACAGATACGCACTGAAGAAATGGACAAGATGGCCAACAATGGCATTGCGGCGCACTGGCTGTACAAGTCTTCCGATGACACCCCAAATCAGAGCCATATTCGCGCCAGACAATGGGTACAGGACCTACTGGAAATGCAGAAACATGCCGGTAATTCTCTTGAATTTATCGAGCACGTTAAAACCGATCTGTTTCCCGACGAAATTTATGTGTTCACTCCCAAGGGAGCAATCCTGGAATTACCTGAAGGATCTACCCCGGTGGATTTTGCCTATGCGGTACATACCGATGTCGGTAATTCCTGTGTAGCCTGTCGAATAAACCGGCGTCTGGCACCACTAAGCCAACGCCTGCAAAGCGGGCAGACCATTGAAATCATCGCCTCCGGCAACCACCCCAACCCGGCCTGGCTTGGGTTTGTGGTTACCGGCAAGGCTCGCAGTAATATTCGTCACTTTCTGAAAAATCAGCGTCGCTCTGAAGCCATAGCACTGGGCAGACGCCTGCTCAACAAAACCCTCTCCAGTTTCGGCTACCATCTGTCGAATATTCGCAAGGAAAAGATTGGCGGCCTGCTGGAGCAAACAGATTTCGATGTGCTGGATGATCTGCTCGAGGATATCGGTCTGGGCAACCGCATGGCCTATATTGTCGCTCGCCGTCTGATTCCATCAGTGGAAGGTGAGGAACTGCCGGTTAATCAGGATGAATCATCAATGGCGATCCGTGGTGCTGAAGGCATGCTGATGACCTTTGCCAAATGTTGCCACCCAATTCCCGGTGACCCCATTGTAGGCTACATCAGTTCCGGCCGCGGCATGATCGTTCACCGTGAAACCTGTAACAACATGACAGAAATTCGTAACGATCCGAAGAAGTATATCAATCTGCGCTGGGATCCCACTGTCGGAGGAGAATTTACTGTAGAGTTACGTGTGGAACTGGAACACCAGCGCGGCATTATTGCCACTCTGGCCAATGCTATCACTTCCGCTGAAGCAAATATTGAAAAGATTGGCACCTCCGATCGCGATGCCCAATTCAGTATCGTTAACCTGACACTGACAGTTCGAAACCGTATTCATCTGGCAAGGGTGATGAAGAAAGTGAGAATGATGAAGTCAGTCTCAAAAGTCGGCCGTATGAGCAATTAGCAAGCAGTAGCCTTCAGCTTGTTTTTTCCCGCCATGGAAGACTTGTGGGAATCACTGTTCCGGAGGGCTTTACTACCAATTATTGACGCGCCATCATCGATCAACTGGCGAGCCTCATCAGCGGGCACTGTCTGGCTGTTTTCCCTGGAAGGAGATATCGAACAGGAAATCAGTGAGGATATTGTGCAGGCCTCCAGCGGCCTGCGACCTACTGCAGAGGCCCCGGCCCTGACCCGCGTCGAACCGACGGCAGAAAGACTCCCCAATATCGAGGCCGGCCAGGCTATTTTTAACCAGATCTGTGCTGCCTGCCATGGGCCCAACGGCGAGGGCGGAGAAGCTGGCGTGGAGTTAGTGGGAAAAACCTTTACCACAGCGGACATTATGACGCTTGCCAGCTATGGGCGAAACACCATGCCTGCTTTCAGCTACGCCTATTCGCGAGACCAGTTGCATGATGTTGCCACTTATATCATTGATGACCTGCTGGCCAGATAGCGCTGATTCTGCCCAAAGCTTTTGCTTCAGGGTATCGCTCTGAATAAAGCTATCGAGTTAGACATTTCGATTTCCTTGTGCCTGCAGCCGCATTTGCTGCTCTGCTTATGGCGAGCGATCCGTTTTCCTCCTAGAATGCTGACATGACAGCTCACTCATCCAATAAGCCTTCGGCGCCTACGCTCGATCTGCAACAGGTGCCGGTTTCTGAACTCAAAGGCGTTGGCCCCAAACTGGCAGAGAAGCTGGCAGCCATTCACATCGAAACCGTTCTTGATCTGCTTTTTCACCTACCCTTTCGGTACCAGGACCGAACCCGAATTACCCCTATAGGATCTTTGCGCCACGGCGTGGAAGCCGTTATTGAGGGAGAAGTCATGGGTAGCGCCATTGTGTTTGGTCGACGTCGCAGTTTGTTGGTGAAAATACAGGATGGCAGCGGCATTACCAGTTTGCGTTTCTATCATTTCAGTGCCGCACAGAAAAACAGTTTAACCCCGGGGTCGCGAATTCGCTGTTTTGGAGAAGGACGCTGGGGTAAAAGCGGAGTCGAGCTCTATCACCCCGAATATGAAATTGTAGGCAGTAGCGCCAAATCTCTGGAAGACCATCTGACGCCTATCTATCCCACTACCGAAGGTCTGCACCAGGCACGTTTACGCGCCATGACCGAACAGGCTCTGGTGATGCTGGCAAAATCGCAGGCACTACCAGATCTGTTGCCGAAAGAGCTGAGCCAGGAATTGGGATTTATTTCACTGGAGAAAGCATTAAATTACCTGCACCACCCCCCGGTGGATGCGGTGTTGTCAGAATTGGAAGCCGGGACCCATCCGGCACAAAGTCGCCTGGCATTTGAAGAGCTACTGGCCAACTATTTATGCCTGCGTCGTCTGCGTGAAGTAGCCGATCGCCATGCTGCGCCATCCCTGCAGGATAAAAATGGCCTGAGTAAGGACCTGCAAGCATCTTTACCTTTTGCATTAACCTCGGCCCAGCAAAGAGTCAGCCAGGAAATTGCCAGCGACATTGCCAGACAAACACCAATGCTGCGTCTGGTGCAGGGGGACGTAGGTTCAGGCAAAACCCTGGTGGCAGTGATGGCGGCATTACATGCCATTGATAACGATTATCAGGCTGCCATTATGGCGCCGACGGAAATACTGGCAGAACAACATTATCTGAATCTGGAGCCGCTTTTATCAAGCATGGGTATCTCTACTGTTTACCTTAGCGGGAAGATCAAAGGCAAACAGCGCACGGCAGTACTGCAGGCAATGGAGAGCGGACAGGCGCAGTTAGTCGTGGGAACCCATGCGCTGTTTCAGGATGGTGTGAATTTTTCCAGGCTGGGATTAATCGTCGTAGATGAACAACATCGATTCGGCGTACACCAGAGACTGGCGCTGAGAGAAAAAGGAAATCATGATGGTACCTACCCTCACCAGTTGATCATGACTGCCACCCCGATTCCGCGTACTCTGACCATGAGTGCCTATGCTGATCTCGACTGTTCCATCATAGACGAGCTGCCTCCTGGACGGACACCGGTCAACACTATTCTGACACCGGACTCCCGTCGCAACGAAATCATTGAACGTATCAGTATTGCCTGCAGGGACGGTAAGCAGGCCTACTGGGTGTGTACCTTGATAGAGGAGTCAGAAGCCCTGCAGTGCCAGGCCGCTGAAGCAACCTACGCCGAAATGCAACAACTACTGAGCGATATCAATATCGGGCTGATTCATGGCCGCCTCAAAGCCAAAGAAAAAGCTGAAATCATGCAGGCTTTCAAGGCCGGTAATATTCAGCTATTAATTGCCACCACCGTGATTGAAGTAGGTGTCGATGTTCCCAATGCCAGCCTGATGGTCATCGAAAATCCGGAACGTCTGGGCCTTGCCCAGCTTCACCAACTTCGAGGACGAGTCGGACGAGGCAAGCAGGAAAGTCATTGCGTGCTTCTATACAAGTCGCCCCTGTCCGATATTGCCAAGGAACGACTGTCCATCATGCGGCAAAGCAACGACGGCTTTTATATTGCTGAAAAAGATCTTGAAATAAGAGGGCCTGGCGAAGTGCTCGGCACACGTCAGACCGGGCTTATGGAATTCAAGATGGCAGATCTGATGCGCGATTCTCACCTGCAACCGAGAGTTAAACTCTGGTCTGAAAAAATCCGAACATCACACCCTGAATTAATTGTGCCGCTAATCAAACGCTGGCTGGCTGGCTCGGAACAGTATGGTCATGTTTAGGGATGTCATCTTGCAACACTGTCCGGTATTTTTGAAGAAGAGCCAATGCTTATCAGCAAGCAATCCAATACAGATAATTTATTAATCTTTCAACACGACAACGCTTACCTCAAAGAGATTTTTTCATGAGTACAATCCCCCCATGCCCCAAGTGTCACTCTGAATATGTTTATTTGGATGCCCCCTTACTGGTTTGTCCCGAGTGCGCCCATGAATGGGAAGTAAATATAGCAGATGATGCGGACAGCAAGTCACAGGAAAATCATAATTTCGTAAAGGACGCCCATGGTAATGAGCTCTTTGATGGCGATTCGATTTCCGTCATTAAAGACCTCAAAGTTAAGGGCTCTTCGTCTGTGGTTAAAGTCGGGACCAAGGTAAAAAATATTCGTCTCGTAGAGGGAGATCATAATATAGATTGCAAAATTGACGGCATAGGTGCCATGAAACTCAAATCTGAATTTGTTAAAAAAGGCTGAGTACTACCTTGGATATTCGAAAAATTAATACGACTGAAACCTTATCTTTGCGCAAAGCCTTGCTGCGTCCACATCTTACTCCTGAACAATGCATTTACCCTGGCGATGATGATTCAACAACATGCCATCTAGGAGGATTCATTGACGACAGCTTGATGAGTATCGTGTCCATTTACCAACGAGGTCTGCCCGGGCAGGAGAGTAAACGCGGCTACCAGTTTCGGGCTCTGGCTATTGTTGACGGTCTACGCAGCCGGGGTTATGGGCTGATATTACTGCATGCTGTCGAACAATATGCCCGGGATAACGCGGCTGATTATTTATGGGCCAATGCGCGTATGACGGCAGTAGAGTTCTATCGCAAGGCCGGATATACCATTGATGATAAGGAATTTATTGTCGAAGGAGTTGGAGCACATGTGATTGTAAACCGGACCTTTAATTGAGCCTGTTTATTTTTCCTGTTTTGGCAGAGCTTCAATAGCTACAAAACATGGTTGATGTTCTACTATGCATACATCTCGCATCATTGAAAACCGGTAACCCAAGTAGTACACATGTTAAGTAATGATTTTATTGATTTACTAAAAATACTGATACGCCAGCCAAGTGTTGTTGGTGCAGAGCATTCATTTTTCCGAGCCTTGCAACGTGAACTGGAAGAGCGTGGCGCTGATGTTTATTGGTATGAAGGTTTGTTGGTAGCCCAGGGCAAAAACCCTTTTAGTGTGATGTATTCAGCCCATATAGATCGACATGGTCTTATCTGTACCGGCCCCAATGAATTTCAATTTGCCGCATTTATTTCTGGTAACAGAACCGATCTTCTTAACAATTCTGTTTCTGAAGAATTAATGACCAAAGTAACCCAGCGTTTTCAAGCCGCACCGGTTTTTGCCTATGAACCCTGGTCAGGCGCTTATCGGGGTAGTGGTATTATAAAAAATTCATATATCTGTGAATACAGAAATAACCTGATTTTTGAAATTGATGGACTGGAGGATGTGGTTGCCGGAACGCCGATAGCTTTTAAAGACAAGCTAAGAATCAAGGATGGTCGATTAGTGGGGCAGCTGGACAATGTTATCTCTGCCGCTACGCTGGTACATCTGTTCAGCCTGGGATTTGAGGGCACAGTATTTTTTACCGCCCAGGAGGAGGCCGGTAAAAGCTGGCGCTATTTACTTGAATGGTTTCGACGCTTTGGCGGCTCTACCAACCGCCTTTTTGTTGTCGACACCAGTCCATTCCCGGATACCGAGGCTGCCAATAATCAACTGTTGGTATTACGGGAAAAAGATGCCAACGCTGAATTTAATACAGAGTCCACGAGGATGATTGAGAACCTGTGCATCGAACGACAAGTCAGCTATTTATTCAAGGACAAGTACATGGAGCAGGAAAATGATCGTTTACTCGCCAGGGGTGAAAGACCACGCTCAATTGGCAGCACTGAATTGGGAAGAATAATTGCCGCATCCAATGGGCTGGTGGACGGCACTACCATACAGGTACCAACAACCGATTATCACACCATGGATGAGTCGGCTTCCTGGGAATCCATAGACGCATTTATAAATCTCCTGTCCTCGTTAGCCGATGAAATTAAATCGTAGGTCAGGAGCTTATCTCAGGCGTCACGAATGACTTTGCTGCAATAAAAAAACACGCCACGTTCAGGGAAATTACTGCGTCAACATTAAACGCCTTCGAGTATGCCGGTTTCTTTTTCACTCTTGGCGATGATGACTGCACCACAGGAATCAGAAAAAATATTGACCGCAGAGCGACACATATCCAGAACACGATCGGTCACCAGCAGTAAGCCAATGGCTTCAACAGGCAAACCGATGGCCGTGAGAATTACCGTAATCGCAACCAGGCTGGCAGCAGGAATACCGGCAACACCGATGGATGTTAACAAGGCAACCAAAACAATAGTGAACTGGGTAACAAAAGTCAGCTCCAGACCATAAGCCTGGGCCAGGAAGATCGCGGCAACACATTCATACAGTGCCGTACCATCCATATTGATAGTGGCTCCCAGAGGCAAGACAAAACTTGTGGTGCGTTCCGAGACCCCGGCATTTTTTTCCACACACTCCATGGTTAAAGGCAAAGTCGCAGAAGACGAGGCGGAGGAAAACGCCGTCAGCATCGCCGGTGCCATAGCACGAAAATGTCGGCTCGGGCGGACTTTCGCCACATATTTAAGGATCAGCGGCAAGGCAATGAAGGTATGCGCGGCCAATGCCAGCAATACCGTGATAAAGAAAAACAGCATGGGCCGAAAAGCAGAAAATCCGGTAGCCGCTACGGTTTCGGCAACCAGGCCAAAGACTCCGTAAGGAGCAAAGGTCATGATCCACATGGTGATTTTCATCATGGTTTCAGAAATACCACGCCACAGGGTAAGCAACGCTTCACTTTGTTTACTGGGAATCTGGCTCATGAAAAAACCGAACACCAGGCTGAAAAAAATCAGCCCCAACATTTGTCCCTCAGCTGCGGCGGCAACAATGTTGGTGGGTATCATACGCAGGAAAATCTGCACTATATCGCCGCTACCACGTCCTTCGACACTGGCAACTGCTGAGGCAACGGCATCGCCGTCCAGGGTCAGGTTAAGCTGATCACCTACCGGTACGCCGCCGGCCAGTCCAGGGCTCATCAGGTTAACGAAAAATAGGCCAATCAGAATAGCCAGCGTGCTGGTAAAAGCATAGTAAAGAAGGGTTTTACCCCCAAGACGCCCAAGGTCACTACCGTTACCCAGGTTGGCAATACCGACAATAATAGAGGACATGATCAACGGTACAATTATCATGCGCAGGGCATTCATAAAAAGCGTGCCGAGAAAGTCATAAATCTGAACAAAAGTGACGCCAAGAATACTGGCTTCAGTCCCGCTGATCGATCCCGCGATTGCCGCGAGCACAATAGCAATCAGTATCTGCCAGTGCAGTTTGATTTTTCTCATAATGGATAATTACTCTGGGTATGATGAATTTTCCAATGCCTCATCATTAAAACAGTGAGGATTCTTTTATTCAATGGCGGTGCGTCTATAATGACATACTTACCCCAGTTAAATTTTCAATCTTAAAGCTTCCGATTTATGGATCAATCCCACTACCTCGCCCGCAGCCGTACTCGACTTATCAGTTTGTGGGAAGCGCTGAAAAAGAGCTTCGCCCGGCGCTATCCGACTACCTATGCCCATTTGCCGGAGTATTGGCGTTTGATGCGCATGGACCGGCCGATTGGTATTTACCTGTTGTTGTGGCCCACCTTGTGGTGTTTGTGGATTGCTGCTGGCGGCTTTCCCGACTTTGATCTGCTATTTATCTTCATTTTTGGCACTATCCTGATGCGCGCTGCCGGTTGTTGTATCAACGATTTTGCTGACCGCGATTTTGATGGTCACGTGGAGCGCACCAGGGAACGTCCACTGGCATCTGGAAAGATCTCCGGTCGGGAAGCGCTGACACTTTGTGCCCTGTTATGTTTGCTGGCTTTTGTATTGGTGCTGTTTACCAACCGGCTGACTATTTACATGTCTTTTGGTGGCTTGGCTATCGCCCTGGTATACCCCTTCGCCAAACGTTTTACCCATCTGGCACAACTGGTTTTGGGGGCTGCTTTTTCGTGGGGAGGCTTGATGGCATTTACCGCTCAGACCGGAGAGCTCCCGCTTTATGCCTGGCTCCTGTATACGGCGAATTTTCTTTGGACTGTTGTCTATGACACCCAGTACGCCATGGTAGACCGGGAAGATGACGTGAAGATCGGTGTGAAGTCTACTGCCATTCTGTTCGCGGAAGCCGATCGATTTGTTATCGGTATGCTGCAAATTTTCTTTTTACTCGCCATGTCGCTCAGCGCAAAACATTTTGAGCTGGGAGGCTGGTTCCAGTTTGGTCTGTTCCTCGCCGCCTGCCTGTTTGCCTACCAGCAATTCCTCACCTGGAAACGTCACCCCAAGGACTGCTTTCGCGCCTTTCTGAACAACTACAGAGTAGGCATGGTGATATTCTTTTTTACCGTAGTGGATTTGTTTATTCCTTAAGAAAGTCGCAAGTTACAAGTCTCAAGTCGCAAGAAAATCAGGTAGGTAGGAAAAGCGTAGCGTCTTCCGACACTGTGTAAGACTTCTGTTGAGGTTCATTTAAAACGTCGGATGGCGGTCTGCGACCTTATCCGACCTACAAACTAGAATGTTTTTCTTGAGACTTGAGACTTGTAACTTGCGACTGATTTAAAGCAAGTCCCTGCCGTTAAACACGTCCCGTTCCAGCTCAAAAGAATTAATCCCCTCAACACACCCGAGATTCACACGGTAGTAACCAGGTTTACGCATGGTTTCATGGAAGGTGTAATTGCCACACTTGTTACAGAAATAATGTTTCGCCACCTTGTTGCCAAACTGGTAACAGGACAATGCATCGTCTTTTATTTCTCGCTTCAGATCTGCATCCGCTAATGGCGGGTTCAGCATGATGGCGGCACGGCGTTCGCAGTAGGAACAATTACAGCTCAATCCCGAGGTAATGGGATCACTGGTAAATGCAAAACTGACCGCACCACAGTGACAGCTTCCTTTATATTCAGCCATTGCTTTCTCCTCGCAAATTTTTATATTTATTGAATAATACGAACTCTCAGGATTCGTATTGAATAAGAGCAGGTTTACGCCAGTTGGTGTCGGCGCCTAAAGATGTCAATAATTCAATTCCGCGCTGGTAATTTCGTCCCACTGAATTTACACCATGGGAATCATCTCCGGGGACAATAGCAATCCCTAAAGCCAGTGCGGTTTTCAGCACAGGGGTGGAAGGATATTGTTCAGCTGTTTTGTCAAAGCCGCGTAAATTAAAATCCAGAATCAGATTTTTATCCGCAATAAAACCAAGATTACGT
>Ga0255753_1000560_pt1 | contig 48397 bp, 48 predicted proteins | sample 041ome_10_FD_179953 | JGI IMG/M metagenome (GOLD analysis project Ga0255753, IMG submission 179953) | Coastal salt marsh microbial communities from the Groves Creek Marsh, Skidaway Island, Georgia - 041412US metaG (version 2) | ecosystem: Environmental > Aquatic > Marine > Intertidal zone > Salt... | reverse complement strand
TGCAATAATTCACTTAAAAAATGTGTACAAAATATGAAATTAGCTGAAGCGCTATAGTGGCTGAAAGTAGCGTGAAAGAACAGGACTGTGTAGTATCAGTTCAAATCTTTGGGGTAGAAACGTGAGTGATATAAATTCTGCCGATTTCCTTGAGCAATTAAAGTCCCAGGATCATCAGGCATTTAATCGGCTGGTTAGAGAGTACCATCAATCATTGATCACAGTGGCACGTCCGATTGTGGGAGACAGTTGGGCTGAGGCAGTTGTGCAGGAAGCCTGGGTCTCCATATTTAAAGCTTTGCCGAATTTTCAGGGGCGTTCTTCGCTAAAAACATGGATTTATACCATCCTGAAAAATGAAGCTTTTAGTCGTTATAAAAAAGAAGCCAGAACAGTTTCACTGGAAGCCCAAATTGCTGATGATCAGCAGGATTTAAAAATAGAGGACTGGTTAAATAATGCATTTAAAAATGATGGGCACTGGCGTAATGCGCTGGCTTGGGATATCAGTACACCCGAAGCCCTATTACAGGAAGAGCAATTGCAAAACTGTATAGAACATACACTGGAAAAGTTGCAGCCTGATCAGAAAGCCGTATTTTTATTACGCGATCAGGAGCAATTGGCAATGGAAGAGATCTGTAACATTATGGATCTGACGCACTCCAATGCAAGAGTTCTTTTACATCGTGCACGTCTTAAATTATTTCATGTTATTGATCATTATCAGGAAACCGGTGAATGCTGATTATCTGGGGATGTAAGAGGATTTAAAGGCAGAAATCATGTTGAAATGTAAAGATATAGTAGCCAATGCTACCGACTATGTTGATAAAGAGTTGAGCTGGCAACAGACCATGAGTATGGCGCTGCATCTGTTAATTTGCGGGCACTGTCGTCGCTTTGTAAAATATTTCAGATTATCTTTGCTGGTGTTAAAAAATAAACATACCATCAGTCAGGAACAGGCTGATAACATTAGTGCTGAAATTGTTGCCAAAGCCCGTCATTAACCTCTACTTTCTCAGGCGTAAGTTATTTTGGAAAAGATAAAAATAGGTATTAGCAGTTGTTTACTGGGTGAAGAAGTTCGCTATAACGGCGGACACAAATTATCGCGTTTATGTGTTAATACACTTGCAGATTTTTTTGAATACAAAGCCGTTTGCCCTGAAGTAGGCATTGGCCTTGGTGTTCCACGTAAACCCATTCATTTGATTGGTGACCCTGCAGCACCACGTGCTGTTAATGTTAATGATGAAGACATTGACGTCACCGATAGGCTGATAAAGTTTTCTGAGGAAACGCTGCCATCACTGAAAAATATTTGTGGGTATATCTTTATAAAAGGTTCTCCAAGTTGTGGTCTGTTTAAAGTAAAGGTCTATAAAAAAGGCAATCCAAACCCGGAATATGCAGGACGCGGAATTTATGCTAATGCTGTTACTCAGGCCATGCCGCTGCTGCCAGTTGAAGAAGCCGGTCGTTTGACTGATCCGGTTTTAAAAGAAAATTTTATTGCGCGGGTATTTGCTTATCATCGCTGGCAACTTTTATTGCAGAAGGGTCTAAGCGCGGCATCAATTCTGGATTACCATGCATCCTACAAATACAGCCTGATGGCGCATGCACCACAGACTTTTACGGCCTTGGGGCAATTATTGGCAGATGCCGGCAACTATGAACCTGATGAACTTGGTGAAAAATATTTTTCCGGACTGATGCAGGCGCTAACAAAAAAAGCCACTCGAAAAAGTAATACCAATGTATTGATGCACTTGCAGGGATATTTAAAAAAGCAGTTGAACGCAAAAGAAAAAGAAAAACTTACCGAAGTCATTGAGCAATATCGTAAAGGGATTGTGCCTTTAGTTGTTCCTGTCACTGTATTGCAGCATCATTTTAGTGTTCATCCGAACGACTATATCAGTAAGCAGGCTTTTTTTGATCCTTATCCACAGGAATTGAGTCTGCGTAACGCCATATGAATTTACAGTTGGTCTGGTTAAGAAATGATCTTCGTATTGAAGACAATACGGCATTGATTCAGGCGCTTAATGCCGGACCTGTCATCACGATTTATATCGCAACTCCTGATCAATGGCAGATGCATGATGATGCGCCTGTCAAAATAGATTTCTGGCGCAGGAATTTACAGGAGCTTGAAGTTTCCCTGCAGGCAATGAATATCCCATTATATTTTTTTCAGCTTGCCACTTATGCGGAAATTCCGGATTTAATCGAAAAAATAATAAGAGTCTGGAAAGTTTCTGCCATTCATTGTAATGCCGAGTATCCGTTAAATGAGCGAAAACGTGATGATGCTGTCAAAGTAGTCTGTGAGAACAATAATACTTTATTTCAATCTTATGAAGATCAATGTTTGTTACCCCCTGATTTTGTGTTAAATGCAGAAGGAGAGCCATTTAAAGTATTTACGCCTTTTGCTAAAAAATGCCGCATGATACTGGAGTCATCTGGTCCGGTTAAAAGTTATGGCATCAGCATGCCTGATCAACGTGAAAAAAAGCTTCAGAATTTTGCGCCGCTGCATCAGCAGTGTGAATTGACAAATATCAACTGGCCGGAAGCAACACCCGAATGGCAGCAACGCTGGCCGGCCGGTGAAACGGCAGCAAAACGCCGCTTAAATGAATTTATCGAAAATAAAATTGAAAATTATAAAGAGGCTCGTGACATTCCCTCATTAAATGGCACCAGCGCTTTATCTCCTTATCTGACCAGTGGTGTAATCTCAATCCGTTCCTGCTGGGAAGCTGCCGAAGTAAAAAGAGAAGCTGCCTCGGCAACAGCCTGGCGAAATGAATTGTTGTGGCGTGATTTTTATAAATATGTGGTTTATCACTATCCACACGTCTGCAGACATCAGGCCTGGAACAAACGCTATAAAGATATCCCCTGGCGAAAAGATGAGGAAGAGTTTGAGCGCTGGTGTCATGGAGAAACCGGATTTCCCCTGATTGATGCGGCGATGAAACAGTTATTGCAAACCGGCTGGATGCATAATCGTTTAAGGATGGTAGTTGCCATGTTCCTAAGCAAGAATCTGCTGATTGACTGGCGCTGGGGAGAACGCTGGTTTATGCAACATTTAGTTGATGGAGACTTTGCTGCCAATAATGGTGGCTGGCAGTGGAGTGCTTCCACCGGTACTGATGCAGCCCCTTATTTCAGATTATTTAATCCAGTCAGGCAGTCTGAACGATTTGACACCAGAGGTGATTTTATCAAGAGCTATATTCCAGCATTGCAGAATGAAACAGAAAAAAGCATTCATGATCCCGCAAAACTTGATACGGACTATTTTGAAGCCATGGTTGATTTAAAATTTTCCCGGGATCGCTGTCTGGCCGCTTTTAAAGAATATAAATCCTAGCGTTATAAAACCAGCGGATTAGAGTTACAAACGATGCCTGCCAAGAGGCGATTATTTCAGCTTCAAGTTGAAACGGATGGTTTCATAAAAGGAACCAGTAAGCGGTAAATCCAGTTTGTCATTTGTATTGGGGCGTCCAGTGTAGACAGGCACAAGCAGTCTTCGTCCTGCGCTGCAACAGGTTCATGCATTTCCCCTTGTGTCCGAACGATAAAATCTCCGACTTGATAATGGCCATCCTGATCTGAAAAACTGCCTTTCAGTACTACCGTAATCTCATCACCTTTGTGGCGATGTTTAGGGACATTTCCTCCGGCTTTTATACTTAGAAGGGATGTCTCTCTGGCAAGATCATTTACATTCAGCTCGGTATAGCGGAAATGCTTGCCGATGGCATGCCAATCGAGAGAATCAAGATCATTTTTGGTTAGCTTTAACAGGGCTGCAAGAAGTACAGAGTCACTCCGGCTTTTCGATTTCAGACGGTCTGGGTCTGTTTCAATATCGTTTGTCGGCAGTGACTTTATTCGTGACATTAAATCAGAAAAGCCTTTCTCCATAGTCAGTGGTTCAAGGTCGTTAAATAACTCAGCACCAAGATCAGTCAGCTGGCTTACTTTTCCCTGGCATTCTTCACAGTAATGCAGGTGAGCAGAAACACAAAGTGCCTGTGACAAAGGCAGGCTACCAGCAGCAAAGTCGGAAATGAAACGGGTGTCAGGGTGATATTTTGGCATGGTCTCAGTTTTCAGTTTTGTTAAATATCAATACTCAATTTCAATTTTTGCAAAGCAAGACGCACTCTTGATTTAACAGTACCCAAGGGTAAATTTAATAATTTCGCAGCCTCGGAATGCGACAGGCCTTCCAGGAAAATTGCCTTTATTACAGCTATCTGGTCATTTGGCAGTAATTCTATTGAATCTTTAATTATCTGTTGATGCTGGCTTGCAGCCACCTTGTCTTCGATACCTTGCATGTTATCAAACCATACATCATCAGCTTCCAGGGTATTCTCATCAAATTCGTGACTGCCCTCTGAATGCTTTGAATTTTTTCGAATTAAATCAATTCTGGTATTACGAGCGATTGTGAAAATCCAGGTGCTGGCAGAGGCCTTTTCACTATTAAAGGACTTGGCTTTCAACCAGATCTTGACCATGGTTTCCTGAGCCAGCTCTTCTGCAAATTCATCTGCCTGAGACGGGTCTGAGACTCTGCGGGCATAAGCTTTGATCAGCGGGGCAAAGTGCTCAAACAGGGCCTGAAATGCTTTCAGGTCCTGATTATCCGCAACAGACAACAACAAGGCGTCCCACTGCCTGGACGGCTGGTCAGTATCTGAAATAGGCTTTTGCATCAATGTCAGCATATCCGGTGAGTTATCCGCTCATTATTACCCATAAACATACGCTTATAAAACCATAACGGATCACAAAAATTTTATTTAAAAAGGCATTAATCCAAATTCGGCCTGGTTGCGTAAATCTACCTATAACAAACACATGGTATTTCTTATGACCAATATTTCCAGGCTTCCGGTAACACCTGACTCCTCGCAGGAGCTGGTAGAGAAGGTAATGGGCTTCTACGAAAATTTTTCAAAAGAATCCTTAGCCTTGCTTGATGACATCTACACACAGGATGTTGAGTTTGTCGATCCTATTCACAAGCTGGAGGGGATGCTGGCCCTGAAAACTTACTTCAGAGGCATGCTGAAAAATATGCAGCATTATGAGATGCACTATAACGAAATTATTGTAAACAGGGATTGCGTGCATTTTAGCTGGGAGATGAATTTTTCACATCGCCAGCTTAATAAAGGCCAGCCAATAACCGTTAAAGGGATGTCTTTACTTAAATTCACCTCCAAAGTTTATTACCACGAAGACTGTTACGATCTGGGTGCTTTGGTTTATGAGCATGTGCCGGTTCTGGGGTATCTGACCAGGCTGCTTAAAAAACGTATGCAGAGTTGATCAGGCATCATGCTAGCAAACAAACAAAAAACATATTGGATTACCGGGGCCAGTTCAGGAATAGGGCGCGCTATTACAGAGTTAACTGTTCAGCAGGGGCACAGAGTAATTATAACCAGCCGCAATAAACAGGCACTGGAAGGGATAGCACAAAAAAATCCGGAATTAATCAGGGTTTTACCCTGTGATGTGAGTAAAGCTGAAGAAACTGTTGGGTTATTCAGTAAGGTTTTGCCTGAACTGGAATGCCTTGATGGCATAATTCTATGTGCGGGTATCTGTGATTATATTGATCTGCCTGACTTTAAGTTACAGGCTTTTGAGGATGCAATTGCAGTTAACTTTCTGGGCACTGTAAATGCCTGTAAAGCCGCTTATCCCTTGTTAAAAAATGCAGCGCTTAAGAAGCCCGCAAAAAAACCTTTTATTGCCGGCTTATGCTCGATGAGTTCCTATCTGGGCTTTCCGAGAGCGGAAGCTTATGGTGCTTCTAAAGCCGCAATGTCTTATTTCCTGAATTCACTGCGAGTGGACATAGGAGAAAGTATTGCTGTCATTCCGGTTTATTTGGGTTTTGTGGAAACGCCAATGACCGCCCAGAATGATTTTCCGATGCCATTCATTGTCAGCCCTGAACTTGCTGCTGCAAATATTATGAAAAAACTGGAGAAACGTCCTTTGCGAATTAACTTTCCCTGGCGCTTGCACGCATTGCTAAGTCTTTTCAGCAGGATGGAAACAATCTGGTATTCGTTTATTGTGCCGCGACTGCGCCGAACCGGGGGTGTTAATTAATGAAAATTGCGATTATTGGCAGTGGTATTTCAGGTATGGCGGCAGCTTATTACCTTTCGGCTGAGCATGAGGTCACGTTGTTTGAAGCAGGTGACAGACTGGGTGGTCATACCGCAACCATTGATGTAGATGAAAATGGAAGAACGATACCGGTTGATACAGGATTTATTGTATTCAATGATTGGACCTATCCGGGTTTTATCGCCTTAATGGACAAGCTCGGAGTAGAAAGTCAGCCAACCCGGATGAGTTTTAGCGTCAGTGATGAGTCGAGTGGCATAGAGTATGCGGGTACAAATCTGAATACATTATTCGGCAGGCGTAAAAATCTGTTCTCGTTGAAGCATATTAAAATGCTTAAAGAAATTGTGAGATTTAATCGCCAGGTAGAAGATCATCTACAGGAATACATCGCCAGCGACGCCGAACGAGAGGTCACTTTGGGCGAGTATCTCCATGAGCATGCTTATTCTGAGTCTTTCAAAAAACTGTATGTTGTTCCGATGGGTTCTGCCATCTGGTCAGCCAAGCATAGTGATATGCTTAAAATGCCATTACAGTTTTTTGTGAAATTTTTCCGTAATCACGGCTTGCTAAACCTGAAAAACAGACCGCAATGGCGTGTTATCAAGAATGGCTCAAAATCCTATATCGAGCCCCTGACGGAACCCTATAAAGATAGCATCCGCCTGAATACTCCGGTTTATGGCGTAGATAGAAATATTACCGGGTCATATATCAGTGTAGAAAGCAAAGATGGGGTAGAAATTTTTGATCATGTGGTTTTTGCCTGCCATAGCAATCAGGCGCTGGCGTGTTTGAAAGACCCGACTAATCTGGAAAAAGAGATTCTTGCCGCCATTCCCTACAGCAGCAATGAAGTCATACTGCATACTGATGAAAATGTATTGCCCGCTACCAGACGCTGCTGGTCAAGCTGGAACGTGGCTTTAAAAGAAGGAGACCAGAAACCCTGCCTCAGTTATAACATGAATATTCTGCAGGGAATCAACAGTGAGAAAACCTATGTTGTTTCCATGAACCAGACAGATGTAATAGACCCGGAGAAGGTGATAGGGCGATATGTGTATGAGCACCCTGTGTTTTCTGCAGAGGGAGTTGCAGCACAAAACAGATGGTCTGATATCAATGGACAAATGAACACCTGGTTTTGTGGAGCATATTGGCGCAATGGTTTTCATGAAGATGGCGTATGGAGTGCGCATAGAGTTTATGAAAATCTTCAGGTTTGTTCGGGTAAATCCATTTTAAGTGCTGCTTGATGCTTCTCATGTCAGAAAATAAACAAAATATTTTATCCAGTGCCATTTATGAAGGTGTGGTTACGCATAGCCGACTGCAGCCCAAAAAGCACAGTTTTCATTACAATGTTTTTATGATGTACATAGATTTGACAGAAACCAGCAAGTTGTTTAAAAAATCCTGGTTCTGGTCTTTGGATAAATTCAATTTAGCGTGCTTTATCAGAAAAGATTTTCTGGGAGACAGGACTGTACCATTAATCGAAGCAGTTAAAGCGAAAGTGGAAACTGAAACGGGTAAGCGCCCGGATGGCAGAGTTTGCGTGCTGACCAATTTTAGATATTTCGGTTATATAAATAATCCGATTACCTGTTATTACTGTTTTGATGCTGATGACAAGCTGCAGTTTCTGGTTGCAGAAGTGACCAATACCCCATGGGGTGAAAGGCATGCCTATGTGATCCCCTGTACTGATGAAACCGGCTATATAGCAGATGAATTTTCAAAACAGCATCATGTTTCGCCTTTTATGCCGATGCAGCTTGAATATTCCTGGAAAAGTACTCTGCCGCAGGAACAGTTAAAGATATTCATCGACCTGCATAATAAAAATGAGAAATATTTCTTTGCCAGTCTGTTATTGAAAAGAAAGCCTTTGACCCAGGCCAATCTAAACAGAGTCATGTTTTTGTATCCTTTCATGACACTCAAAGTTTTGTTTGGGATTTACTGGCAGGCTTTACTGTTATGGTTAAAGAAGGTACCTTTTTATCCAAACCCCAGGTCCAGTTCCGTTCAGGAATATGAGAATTAGAATCTTATGAAACAAGATCAGGAGTAAAAAATTGAGTGAGTCGAGTATAAACCAGTTCAGAGAAAATTTTAGTTATACCCCTGTAATCCAGGAAATTTCTCGCAAAGTAGTATTTACATTGCTCAAAAATATACAGTGCGGCTGCCTTGTGATTGAAGAGGATGGCAAGCAGGAAATATTTGGTGAACGGAATTCAGCCCAAGCACTGCAAGCGCGTATTGTAGTTCAGGATCCCAGAGCTTATGCAATGGTCATGCAGGACGGAGATCTTGGTGCTGGGGAGGCCTATATGCAGGGTTACTGGACAACACCACAATTACTCAATGTGATAAGAATTTTTGTATCCAATATGCAGGCGCTTGAAAAAATTAACGCCCGTAAATCCTGGTGGAGAAAGGTGGGGGAATCTTTCTTGCACTGGTCAAAAAGAAATAATCAGGAAAAAGCCAGACAAAATATAGCGGCACACTATGATCTGAATAATGACTTTTTCAAACTGTTCCTGGATGACACCATGGCTTATTCAGCCGGTATATTTTTAAATGAAGAGCAAAGTCTGCTGCAGGCTTCCAGACAAAAGTTCAAGCATATCTGTGACAGGTTGCAACTAAACGCAAACGACCATTTGCTGGAAATCGGAACGGGGTGGGGTGGTTTGGCGATTTATGCAGCAAAACAGTATGGTTGCCGGGTTACTACAACGACATTATCACAGGAACAATATGATTATGCGTTAGCCTGGATTGAACGCGAAGGCTTACAGGATCAAATAACTTTATTGTTGAAAGATTACCGACAGCTAGAAGGAAGTTATGACAAACTGGTTTCCATTGAAATGATTGAAGCAGTTGGAGCGCAGTATTATTCGCAGTATTTTTCAAAATGTAATGAACTTCTGAACGAGAATGGATTGATGTTAATCCAGGCCATTACTATCAGTGACCAGAGGTACCAAAAGTCGATCCATTCTATGGATTTTATCAAGCGCTATATATTTCCTGGCGGGCAACTGCCCAGCAACAGCATTATTTGTAAACATATTGCTGAAAATACAGATATGCAATTAATCGGGCTAGAGGATATTACGCTTGACTATGCTCAAACGCTAAAACACTGGCGACAACGTTTTTTTGAAAAGCTGGATAAAGTAAAACAACAGGGTTTTAGCGACACCTTTATACGGATGTGGGAATATTATTTGTGTTTTTGTGAAGGTGGTTTTCGCGAAAGAGTGATTCATACGGGGCAATTCCTGATTGCCAAACCGCAATTTAGAACATTACCGAGAATACATGTTGAAATGTAAAAAGCTGGGAGTCAGCGTTGTTGAAAAAATAATTCTTCTCATATCTTTCACTTTAGTTCTCAGTGCCTGCACCAGTATTCCTGAAGGCATAGAACCGGTTGCTAATTTTGAGCTGGAGCCATATCTGGGTAAATGGTATGAAATTGCCCGCCTTGATCATTCATTTGAAAAAGGCATGCAGGCGGTTACAGCCACTTATTCGTTAAGAGAGGATGGTGGCGTCAGAGTTTTAAATCAGGGATTCGTAGCTGATTCCGAACAATGGGAGCAGGCTGAAGGCAAAGCTTATTTCGTGGGTAAAGAGGATATCGCTCACCTGAAAGTATCTTTCTTTGGTCCCTTTTATGGATCCTATATCGTTTTCGAACTGGGAGAGGACTACGATTACTCTTTTGTTACCAGTAGTAATAAATCCTATTTATGGTTATTAGCCAGAACACCGGAGGTTTCAGAGGATTTAAAAGACAGGTTTATCTCTACAGCCACTTCGCTTAACTATAAGCTTGAGAATCTCATCTGGGTTGAGCACTAAATAATTGGCAGATAAATATCAGTCAGCATATCTTTATCTTTAATATCCGGTCCGACATTGATGTAATGAAAAAACACCGGAAAATCTCTTAATTCCTCGCCACTTTCTGGCAGCCATTCACGATAAATATAATCCACAGCAGGAATATACTCTCTGGAACCCTGGTGTCTTATCACTGCACAGCGGCCTGCTGGTATGATTTTATTAATAACACCCTGAGAATTTTCAGCGATAGCTTGTTTTACGGAAACACAGATATCCTGACGATACTCTTCCGGGAGTGTGCTGATAGGGTCGCTGTAATGAATGCCATATGTCTCGCCATCACCCGGTTTAACATGATTTTTCTGACGCCAGTCGATAAATTTTCGCACTGTGTTGTAGACAAGTTGTTCAGGTCCTCTATGTTCCAACGCAGCGATTCGGGTTTCGGGGAAGTCGACAATTTTTACCTGCATTGCATTACTCCTGTTAATTTTTTTAAAGTCTATTAATTGATTCCATCGCTGCCAATCCGGCTTATTTCTGAAGTCGCTGGGGGTCTGCCCCAAGGTTTTCTTAAAGGCGCGGCTGAATGATTCAGTATTTTCAAAGCAGGCATTGAAGGCTATCTCAGTAATGCTTTTATCTGTTGCAAACACAAGTTCTCTTGCCGCCTTTTTAAGCCGTAAAAATTGAATCAGCTTATAGACGGGCAAGCCAACAAACACCCTGAATTGCCGGTGAAAGTGAAAGAGAGAAAAATTTACCAGCTTACTTAATTGCTCAAGAGTGAGTTTTTCTTTAAGGTTTTTCTCAATATGTTCCAAAGCCAGACTCATACGCTGCTGATAGGAAGCCCGCAAATTATGACACTCGGTATCTGCTTTCATGTGGAATAAGATGGCAGTAAATTTGTGGAAAGTCCTGACAAATCTTGCTTAATTCTTTTTATTACAGAGGCTCTATCAGGCTGTCAGAACGGGGAATGAATGAGTATTCGACGATGGGTTCTTCATTTTTTACACAACGTCTGAGCATGTCCAGGGCAACAGCGCAGCTCATGACACGAACGATGGTGCGTGAGCGGTTTTTTAATAGAATAGTCTGCACCCAACAGGTATCACGGCTTGCCAAGGCAATACAGACAGTCCCTACAGGTTTCTCCTCACTACCACCATCAGGGCCGGCAATGCCCGTTGTTGCCAGTGCATAGTCGCTGTCAGCCAGGAGTCTGGCATTAACAGCCATGGCTTTGGCTGTCTCTATTGAAACAGCACCATGCTGCTCCAATGTTTCAGCTTTCACTCCCAGAATATTTTGCTTGGCCTGATTGGAATAAGTCACCAGACCCTGCATCAGGTAAGCGGAACTGCCAGCAAATTCCACCAGCTGGTTTGTCAGCATGCCGCCGGTACAGGACTCGGCTATACTCAGGCTGATTTTTTCTTCCAGCAATAATTCATGTACGGTCTGGGCAATAGAAGGGCAGTTTTCAGCAACAACTGCTGTGCTGAGAATCTCTTTTACCTTTTCAATAAAAGCTGGCAGTTGTCTGATTGCCGACTCGCCTCTGGCAAATAGTTTGATCTCAACATGCGGAGCCGATGGGCGATAACCAAGCGTAATACCCTCAGGTATTTCCATCAGCTTCAGTTTGTCGGCCAAAAATGATTCGCCATGTCCAATGGTGAGAAGCTTGTGAACCTGGGTTGCCTGCGCAGGGTGGTAGGTTTCTTCTATAAACGGAATAAACTGTTGTTCAACCATGGCTTTGAACTCAATGGGTACCCCTGGTGTGAAAAAAAGCCAGGCATTATTTAATTTAGCCCGGAAGCCTGGAGCGGTGCCTTCAGAATTATCAACGCGTATGGCGGAAGCAGGGATGAGGCATTGTTTCAGCATGTTCTCAGGAAGTTTGCGTCCGATCCTTTTGAATAATTCGATCAAGTGCTGATGCCAGTCAGTATCTTCAATCAGCTCCTCACCCAGCGCTCGGGCTAAGGCTTCAGCAGACAAGTCATCTGAGGTTGGGCCGAGTCCGCCGTTTACCAGAATGACATCAGCCTGCTGACTGCGTTCAAGGAAAATGTTGACGAGGTCATCCATGCGGTCACCAACAGTGGTTCGGCGTTGCAATTCAATACCTCGATCCATCATGGCATTGGCAAACCAGGCGGCATTAGTGTCTACTATCTGGCCGGAAAGAACTTCCTCACCAGTACAAATCATTTCCAATTTCATGAGACAGGATGATAGCAAGGAGCCCGCCCTGAGGGACAGGATTAAAATACAGCGGAGCAGTCAGAGAGCTGAGAGAATAAAAAAAGGGGGAGAGGAACGCTTGTCTAGTCGTCTTCTTCGTCTTCGAGATCGGCGGCTATTTTCTTGAGTCGTTTACCGGCTTCTTTGGAGACATCTTCGGGGATATCCAGCTCACCATGCCAGCTCACCAGATCTTTATCCTTGCCTTCAGTCAGTAATTCCTTACTGAGGACAGAGCTTCCTGTTGTAAGGTTGATACACCTGATGCGTATGACTCTGTCTTCTTCATTAACAGGAGCATCTTCTGACTTGAGTACCAGTCCGGTTTCAATCAAAGCCCATTCGCCATCTTCAGACTGCCAGAAAGCATGGCTTTCACTGAGTGCTGCTTTTAATTCAGACTCCAGTCTGTCTCTTTCAGTGGTGGTTTCTTTTAATTCTTTACGTATAGTGACCAAAGCCGTATTGATGGCTTTATTTTCACTTGCCTGGGTGATGGTTTTTTTCTTTAAATCCGTTACCTGTCGCTTGAGCCTGAGTGGGTCAAGTTTCTTCAGTTCTTTCAGCTCTTTTTGCAGCTCTTTAACTTCTTCCCGGGCTTTTTTAACTAAAGCGGCATTTTGAGTTTCAAGTTTTTCGGCATTTAGCAGGTTTTCCAGTCGTTCCAACTGGACTTCCTGCTGCAAGGCGTCGTAATCAGCTTCAATATCAGCAAAGTGATTGAATTGCTTTTCCAGGTGCTCGAAATCTTTCTTTTGCTCGACCAGATCATCCTGCAATTTCTTAACGAGTTTCTTTTCCCGCTCGAGCTTGGCCAGCAGGTCCTTTTTTTCGTTTTCTAGGAGGCTAATTTCTGATTTTAGAGTATTAGTATCGCGGAGACTTTTAAGGCTGAGTGTGCTACTGGCCATAGATTAATAACTAGATATAAAGTTATGAATGCGCTTATGCTGGAAATCCGGCGCGCATTATAACATGAGTCGCTTACTACTCAAGCTCGGCAGCTTGGGTTCTTATATCATTTAACAGGCCATCAATACCGGAACGACGGATAATACTGCGATAGGTTGAACGGTAAGAGCTCAGCAGGCTGACATCTTCAACCACAATGTCATAGATAAACCAGCCATTAGGACGCTGACGCAGGCTGTAATCCACGGCGATATCAGAATTGGAGGTATAAACTACGGATTTCACTGTGCCGCGGTTGCCATCCACTTCTTCGCCAGTGATTTCCACTGATTCATCCGTGTAAGCATCCAGACGGTCGATGTAGGTGTCTTTTAATATCTGGAAAAACAATTCTTCAAATTCAGCACGCTGCTCAGCGTTTAAATCACGATAGTTGGCAGCCAGCGCACTTTGCGCAATGGTATTGGTATCAAAAGCAACAGACACAGCATCATCAATACGCTGTTTGTCTTGATCCAGGCTGAAATCCGGGGCTCTTAGTATGGAAAATACATCATCAAGCATATTCTGCACACTTTCTGTTGGCGTAGCGAACTGTGCCAGGGCCTGGGCAGGCACAGCCAGACTTAGTAAAAGCGCCAAGCTAAAGCTCAGGAAACAGGTAAATACTGTATTTTTATTCATAAAATCATGCTCAATTAGAAACTCTGTGGGTAAGTATTATAGCTTGAAGCTTACTCCAAGCTTAATAGCTTATTGATCTACTGCACCTTGGCGATTTTGGACATAGGCGCTGCGGAAAAAGACATAGGGATCGAGTGCGCTATCATACAGTGAAACATAAGTATCAATGTCGAAGGAAAAATCATTGATGGTATCGAGTGCCTGAAAGGCGATCCAGTCATCCAGCTCCGGATCCCAGATATGATTAATCGGGTTTAGTGCAGAATTACCTAAACGACCTGTCGCATCACGCAAGCTGGAAAAGCTGATAAGTGGCAAGACAAGATAAAAACCATGGCCAACACCATAATGCGCCAGAGTTTGACCAAAATCTTCACGGTCCTGCTCAAAGCCCCAGCGGGTGGCAGGGTCGAAAAGTCCCAGAATGCCAATGGTGGAATTCAGGGCAAAACGCGAGATTTCAGAGCCGGCATTTGGAAAATCTAGTTGCAGGAGTGCATTGATCGCGGAGATAGGCGTAGTCAGATTGTCATAAAAGTTGGAAATTGAAACTCGCGCACCTTCAGGGATTATTCGGTAGGTTTTTACAACAGGGCTTAAAACTGCTCGATAAAGCTTGTCGTTTATATTAAAAATAACCCGGTTAACAGGCTCGAAAGGATCCGCGATATCTTCTTCGAAGTTATCTTCTTCAAAGAAAAAAAAGTCATCATCTTCTTCTTGTGACAAAGCTATGGAAGATGAAAGCAATAAGCCGGATAAAAAAAACAGCCTGAAACAATGCTTGAGATTAAGGTCCATTTTGAAAAAATACTCCGGTCTTTATATTCTTTAAATTATTGAATTATATGAAAGTGCAGATGCAAGCCAGCGCTCATTATAAAAGCCATGGGCCAGCATTTCTATGAAATAGTCGACATAAAGGCTATCTGAATAATCTATCCAGAGCATTATTAAATAGTTGCTCGACAGGATCAGCTTGCTCTTCCGTGTTTTCTGTGCTGTTTTCCGGGCTATCTCCTGAACTGGCGTCTGAGCCCTCACCTGTATTATTTCCTGTTGTTGTTTCGTTACTGCCAGAACCCAGAACCCGGTTCAGCAGGCTGCCTATTCCTTCCTGGACAACATTGCCAATGGCGGCACTGACGATACTGTCTATATCAGGAAAACAGGAAGGTGAATTCATGGCGCCGCTGCAGCTGATGGGTAACGAGTATCCGCCGATATCATATTCCTCACTGGCCACGGTAGCACTGGCGGCATTGACGGAGGCCAGGAGATCAAAGTCCAGACTTTGGGTTTGCAGGTTTGCCAGGGTGCCTGTCCCCGTGACATTAAAGCCAGGCGCCTGAATAAGTAAATCATTACTGCTGGCAATACCATTATTGATCTGAATGCTGGCGCTGAGATTGTCAAAAACGGTCTGTTCACCGCGATTAACATTTACCAGGCGCCTACTGCGGATCATGGTCTCAAGTTGTGCCAGCACTGCACCGACATCTACGCCATTCAAAACACCATCGGAGAGGGACAGATCAGCGTCTCCGTTGAGATTACTTATGATGGTTTGTGCATCATTTCCGCTGCCTGCAAGAGACAGATTAATGGTGCCGTTACCACTGGCATAGGAAGCACCGATAAAGTCATTGGAGAGCGGTTCAATACTGATATTCTGCAGTGCCGACTGCATGTTGAATTGCGGCGGTGTACTGTTGACATTCAGGCTGACTGAACCGGTATAGCTGCCCTGATACAAACTGGCCTGCACAGGAGCCAGCTCAATCAGGCCCTGACTGGCATTCAGCCCCAGGACCACATCACTCAGGTTCAACCCGGAAACCATTAATTCATCAATGCTGACTTCACCATCCAGATTCAGATTTTGCAGGCTGCTGAGATCTGAGTCTGTTGTTGAGTCGTTGCCTGGAGCAGCTTGGCTTTGCTCAGGGGCGAGATAGCGGTCAATATCCAGCGTGTTGAGCGCAATATCAAAACCGAATTCAGGCTGATCAAAATTATTGGCGTTTAACGAGCCGCTTACGAGCGTGTCGTCTACTTCCAGAATGAAGCGATTTAATTCAAACGAGTCACTATTAATATCCAGACTGGTAGAAAAGGCGAGCTGCTCCAAAACACCAGGATCACGGGTTTGTGGCAATTCAAATTCCAGGGCAGCTGCCAGCGTTTTCGGATTAAAACTGTTGATATCAAACTCACCATTTATTTCAGGCTCACTGAGGAAATTACTGATGTTGAATTTGCCTTCCATGAGCAGTTCCAGCCCTGACAGACTAAAGTCATTTAACATCAGATTTTCATCATCGACATCAATTTCGGCATTGGTATAAAAATGTATGTTGGCTGGTTCGCTAAGAGGGGAGCCTGAAACGCCCACATTTAAATCAAAAGGAAAAAGCTGAATGATATCGGTATTACCATCCAGAAAAACCAACACCTGGATGTTATCAATATGTTCGGCTAACTCATTTTGATCGAACAAGCCAAGCAGTTCGCGACTATGCTCAGTACTGAAATTTATCGAGCCGTTGAGATCGCCATCGATGTTGCGCAGATCAGCCTCCAGATTGCTTTCAAGAAAGCTGAGCTCAAAGTCCTCAAGCGTAAAGTTACTATTATCTGTATTGAAGGCGACATTAGTGCTCAGGCTGAGTGTTTTATTCAAATCATTCATGGCATTAATCTTTTGTGCCAGATCAGCCTGGCCGAATAAAGCTAAAAGTTCAGCAGTTGCATCGCTGTTAAAGTTTATTGAACCGTTAATAGTAGTATCGGCATTGACGAGGTCAGCCTGCAGGTTGCTGTTCAGAAAATCCAGATTCAGACCTTCAAGCGCATAAATACTGTTTTCAAGATCATAGGTTAAGGTGCTGCTTAGATTGATATCACTGCTTAGATCCGGATTGGTGGCATCAAGCTGAAAGTTCATGGCAAGCTCAAGCGCTTCACCAAAAACCAGTTCAGGAATATTCATACCTAAATCAGTCACGGAGACAGTTCGTGCATTGGGCTGATCAATATAATTTATTTCAACATCGCTAATGGCGACACCACCGATAATCAGTTGATTGAAGGTAAAGTCTGAGGAGGATTCGGTGTCATCCAGGTCAGCGTCCTCACTGGTATCCCCGGATAAATCTGACCAGTTATTTCTGCCATCAGCATTTACTTCCAGGTTCAGGAGGGCACTGCTTAGCTCGACGGTATCTATCTCATAGGCCTGGTTTAGTAGGGGCATCAGCTTGATTCTGAATGCCGCTTTGTCTGCGCTAAAAAAAGTTTCTGTAGAAAAGCCATCGGGGTTGGCAATGTTAATGCCCTCGATCTCTATCCCGAGCCAGGGGTAGATACTGCTTTCGATATTACCTGTTATGCTCAGTTCACGGCCTGTTTGTTCAAGGAACTTCCCGCTGATCCAGTCCTTGTAATTATTGAGATCCAGATTAGCCAGAAACAGAATGCCTATAACGATGGCTGCAAAAGAGAGTGAAATCAGACCTGTAATGATGAGGATGAGTTTTTTCATTAGTATATAAGGTTAATAAACAGTAAATGGCTTACGTTGCGATTATAAAAACATATTTTCTATAATGCTCGAACATTGTACAGAGAAATATTATGCCGGCTATTCAGACACTATTAAGACAGCCCCTACTACATTTTGTTGCACTGGGCGCGCTGCTCTTTGTTTTTTACAGCTTCAGTGATGCAGGAGATGAAGCTATTGATGAGAATGTCATCACAGTTGATCGTGCTGCTTTGCTGACCTTTCTGCAGTTTCGTGCGGAAACTTTTAATGAAGCCTATTTTTCAGAGCAGTTGGATAATATAGATGCAGCACAGCTGCAAAGTCTGATTGATGAATATTACCGTGAAGAAGCCCTGTACCGGGAAGCTCAGACCATGGGTATGGATGAGGGCGATTACAATATCAAGCAGCGTATGGTGGAAAAGCTGGTTTTTCTTTTGCAGGGTAATTTGGCGGCTGTTCCTGCACCTACTGAAGAACAACTGGAAAGTTATTATGCCGATAATGTTGATATATATCGGCGTCCGGCCTCTTACAGTTTTACCCATGTTTATGTGGAAGATCAGGAGCACAGTGCTGCAGGGCGTGAAAGGGCAGAGGCGCTACTGGCTGAATTAATTGACAACAATGTCGACTTTTTTGGCGCTTCAGAATATGGCGATATGTTTCCTTACTTGAAAAACTATGTAAGGCGTTCGCGTGATTTCATACGCTTTAACTTCGATGAAGCCTTTGTCGAATGGCTGGATACAACTCGGGTAGAGGAAGGCTTATGGCAAGGCCCAGTGGAATCACCACTGGGGTTTCATCTTGTCATGCTGAGTAATCGTTTTCCTGCCGAAGTGCCTCCACTTGAAGATGTGCGGGAACGTATTGTGGAAGATTATTATATTGATCAACAATACCTGTTACGCCGTGCAGCTGAAGATCAGTTGGTACAAAAATATCAGCTGGTCGTGGAAGAGATTTAAATGCGTCTAACTATCAGGATATTGCTGTTTGCTATGGTCTGTTGTTACAGCCAATTCAGTATGGCGCATGATGCCCGTCCGGTGGTTATTAATCTTAGTGAACAGGCGCCAGATGTGTTTTTTGCCAGCCTGCGATCACCACCGGTATTGCAGGCCAATAATTTTCCGGAACTGATTTGGCCGGAATCCTGTATTAACCAGAATGAACAGGGTAACGGGAATATCCGTTTATGCCCGGGCGGCTTGGATGGTTTAAGTTTTGCGCTGAACTATCCGCAAAGTAATCCGGCACTATCTACTTATTTCACCGTGACTTTTCTGGATGGCAGCAACCGTAACATGATGCTGACACCTTCGGAAATCAGCTGGGAAGTGGAGGGGCCGCCAACAACTTTGGGGATTATCATCGATTACACCATACTGGGTTTTGAGCATATTCTGGAGGGTCTGGATCATTTGTTGTTTGTACTCGGCTTACTGGTTATTTCCGGTACGGCAAAAAGAATTTTACTGACGGTAACCGGTTTTACCCTGGCGCATTCAATCACTTTATTTTTATCAACCATGGGGCTGGTCAATATCCCGATTCCGCCAGTAGAGACTATCATTGCCCTGTCTATTTTATTTCTGGCTCATGAAATTTCTCGCAATCATACTGATTCCTGGACCTATCGTGCGCCGGTTATTGTGTCATTCAGTTTTGGTTTGCTACATGGTTTAGGCTTCGCCAGTGCGCTGGGCGATATCGGTGTTGTAGCCAACCAGATAATGCTGTCATTGCTTTTTTTTAATGTTGGTGTCGAACTCGGTCAGCTTACTTTTATTGCTGTAGTGGTTATCGTGTATTTAATTTTTAAGGAAGTTTATCTACGTATTAAATCAAAAGAGTTTATTCCAGGAGTTTCATCCCTGAATCTGGAATTACTCATTGCCTATGTGATTGGTATTCCTTCAGCCTATTGGGTGATAGAACGTAGCGCCGGGTTTTTAATATAAAAACTTAGCGTGATGCTTTATATGCTCACCAATAAAGCTGGCAATAAAGAAGTAGGAATGATCGTAGCCTGCCTGCATGCGCAAGGTTAGGGGATGTTTGGCTTTATCGCAGGCAGCTTGTAAGAGTTCGGGTTTGAGCTGCTCAATGAGGAAATCATCGGCTTCACCCTGATCGACCAGAATAGGCAGACGTTCTTCGGCCTTACTGATCAGTGCACAGGCATCGTATTGCCCCCAAGAGGCTTGGTCATCACCAATATAATTACTCAAGGCTTTATGTCCCCAGGGACAATTAAGCGGAGAGCAGATGGGCGCAAAAGCTGAAACAGCTTTGTATTTACCGGGGTTCTTCAACGCAATGGTTAATGCACCATGCCCGCCCATGGAATGTCCCATGATGGATGCATTATCAGTCTGCAATGATAATTCACTTGCTGCCAGCACGGAGGGCAGTTCTTCAGTGACATAACTGTACATTTGGTAATGTTTTGCCCAGGGTTCCTGAGTGGCATTGACATAAAAACCTGCCCCCAAACCAAAATCATAAGCAGCTTCCGGATCATCCGGCACAGCATCACCACGGGGACTGGTATCCGGGCAGACAATAGCAACACCGGCCTCGGCAGCATAGCGTTGGGCACCAGCTTTCTGAACAAAATTATCATCGGTGCAGGTTAAACCGGAGAGCCAGTAAATTAATGGCACCTTGTTTTCTTCAGCTTGTGGCGGCAAAAAAACCGAGAAGGTCATTTTGCATTTTAAAACTGCAGACTGATGTGAAAATTTTAGCTGCTGCCCACCGAAACTTTTGTTTTTGCTTATCGTGTTAATGTCCATTAACTTCAGTGATTAGAGTAGTCTGTAAAAACCAATGATGACATAAGGTTCTTCACCTTCTTCCAGACTTTCAGGGACATTCAGCGTACCAAGATAAATGGATTTATTAAGATAGTTATAAGGGCTGTCAAGCGGGGCTTCCAAATCGATAACAGAGCGACGATACGATTCCCCATCACTGTTATGTGCGAGAACCCGGTTGATGACCTGAATAAGATAACCATCATCTGTGCGTAAAAGATAACGGGCATAAAGCTCGGTCACACCATCTGGCCGGACAAGCTGCCAATCCTCACCAAGGGGCATAACTTCACCGCGGATATTGGGTCCCTGAAATGTGCCACCCGTTATAGGAATGATATTCCGGTGACCATTTTTACTTTCACCTACTGTCTGTGAAGGTGCAATGGTTACTTTTGCCTCCCAGGCAAACTCAGCTTCAAAATCAAAATGAGGGGCCAGACGATAATCCTGAGCCATAGCAGGAATTGAACCCAGTAAAGTTGTAAACATAAGTGCCATAACATGGCTGATGATTTTTCCTGACCGCATGAGAGTTGCTCCGGATTTATAAATGCATATTTAAAAAAAAGACTACACCAATTGCATTGACCACTCAATATATGTAAGTGTTTGTCACTGAACAGGAATACAGCTCTTAAAATTTTTTCAGTGTGTTTAATTTCTTAACAATGAAAAATCTTAAATGTTGAATTTATTCAAGCATGTTAGTGATAATATATTCTTATCATTGCAATAATCCAACTTTAAGTTCGGAACAGCTTCAGTCATAATTTCCTTTGCTTGACCCAAAGTTGCATAAGGCATATTTTCGGGTAAATATATTTAAAAGTATTTTCATATGAACTTAAAAAAACTGCTTATTCTTTTATTCTTCCTGCCGGCATTGGTTTTTGCTGCTGATGAGTCTGACCAGGAATATCTGGATACTCTGGCTCTAGCAGAGCAGGGTGATGCGGAAGCTCAATTTGCTTTGGGAGAAATAAACTGGGAGCTTTATCTTGAAAGCAGGCAACCACAGTATCTGCAAGACTATACAAGATGGGCCACTTTAGCTGCAGAACAAAACCATCCTGACGCTCTGTACGGGCTGGGTGTTAGATATATAAACAGTACAGCAGATCACCCTTACGACTTAACCGAAGGTCTTCGGTTGCTTCATCTTGCAGGTGAGCTGAATAGCTGGGAAGCACAGCGTTATCTTTCTGAGCTCTATTTCAGAGGTCCATATTTTGAAAAAAACTACAACGAAGGCTTAAGGTGGTTACGCTTGGGGGCAGGCCAGGGAATTATTCAGGCTCAAACCCGATTGGCACAGGAATATTTGACCGGCTCTAGAGTGCTGCAGGATAAAATAAAAGCCTATGTCTGGTTTTCCATGGCCGTCATGCAGGGAGACACTGAATCTGTTGCGACAAGAGATGATGTTGAAGCCCAATTAAGTATCGGGCAACTATCTATCGCACGAGACATGGCAACCCGCTGCTTCGATACAGACTTTCAGGATTGCGAGTAAGACCATCGTTCAAACATTGCTGCACACTTTTTTCTGGTTAATCGGCGAAAGCATGTCGATTAGCTCCTTATGCAAGAAGTGCAAGTGCAGTATCTAATGTGTCCTTAAGGTCCGCTAAGGATAGAAAGCAGGCGGTAGAGTTACATCTGGGAATTAACATGTTAATGGATTTTAGTAGGCCAGTTTTCGGCCTTACCCGTGACGAGCCACGGCCTATATTTGACCATGATTGTCTTAAATAGCGGACTTTGTATGTGATCGGCCAACCATTTATGGAGCGCCGGTAGCGGTAGCTTATCCGACCAGCCACGATCAACACCCATGAATTGACGAATGAAGGGGAATATCGCAATGTCTGTGATTGTAATGCTGGAGCCGACAAGTTGGGGAGAAGTCTCAAGCTGTGCGTTTAGCGTTTGCAAAAATACCAAACCGTTTTCGCGGGCACCGTGGCAATCATCAGGAAACTGATCAGGGTATTTGTAGCGGTCCAGTGCTTCCTTAAACGCACCATCATTCTGGGCGATTAGTTCACGGCTCTGATCTGTTTCAACCAGCCAATTATCAGGATCGTTTTGGCTCAATGACCAACGCATGATGTCCAAGCTTTCATCTAGCACTTTGTCATCTGAGATTTGAAGAACGGGCACTGTACCTTTTGGAGAAATCTCCAGCATGTGCTCCGGCTTGTCGCGTAATTCAATTTCACGTAACTCTAGCTTTGTGCCGGATTTTTGAAGCGCCATACGAGCTCGCATCGCATAGGGGCAGCGGCGAAAATTATAGAGGATAGGAAGCATGATTTCCCTTTAACCTATAGGTTCATAGTAAGGTGAAGGTACATCTATTAAGATACTAATTCCTTATGTCGCAACAAAATAGATCAGAAGCTCTATTTCAATATTCGGTATTCACCCACCTATAAAATCAATAAATCACTACCGACCGAATACTTTCTCCGGCATGCATCAGGTCAAAGGCTTTATTGATATCTTCCAGCGGCATGGTGTGAGTAATCAAATCATCAATGTTTATTTTATTGTCCATGTACCAATCAACAATCTTTGGTACATCGGTGCGGCCTCTGGCGCCACCGAAAGCCGTGCCGTGCCATGAACGTCCGGTGACTAACTGGAAGGGGCGCGTGGAAATTTCCTGTCCGGCACCGGCCACTCCGATGATGTAGGATTCTCCCCAGCCTTTATGGGTACATTCCAGTGCCTGGCGCATCACTTCAACATTGCCGATACATTCAAAACTGTAATCCACACCGCCGGTCATCTGCACAATATGATCAACGACATTTTCGACGTTTTTAGGATTAATAAAATCAGTCATGCCGAATTTTTTACCCAATGCTTCACGGTCAGAGTTGAGATCAACGCCGATAATTTTGCTGGTACCGGCGAGTTTTAAACCCTGTATAACATTCAGACCGATACCGCCTAAACCAAATACTGCCGCAGTAGAACCGAACTCAACTTTGGCCTGAAAAATAACAGCACCAACGCCTGTTGTTACACCGCAGCCGATGTAACAGGCTTTATCGTAGGGCGCATCATCACGAATTTTGGCGACTGAGATTTCCGGCAATACGGTGTAATTGGAAAAAGTGGAACAGCCCATGTAATGCAGAATCGGTTTGCCATCCAGAGAAAAGCGGCTGGTGCCATCCGGCATTAAACCCTGGCCCTGAGTCGCGCGTACAGCCTGACATAAATTGGTTTTGGGATGCAGGCAGAAATCACACTCGCGGCACTCTGCCGTATATAGCGGAATCACCGTATCGCCGGGTTTAACTGAGGTAACTCCCGCGCCAACCTCAACAACGACGCCGCAACCCTCATGTCCCAGAATGGCAGGGAAAGCACCCTCAGGATCAGCGCCACTTAACGTGAATTCATCGGTATGGCAAATGCCGGTGGCTTTCAGTTCAACCAGAACTTCTCCAGCCTTTGGGCCTTCGAGATCGACTTCACAAATTTCCAGGGGTTTACCGGCTTCAAAAGCGACTGCAGCGCGTGTTTTCATGGAGTTGGTCCTTTTAATAGTAACTGTGAATTTTGCCTATTCTGACAGCGATTTTGAGTGCAGACAAATTTCCGAAATAGTTCTTGCTAATGCCATAAAACAGGCATATATAGCGCTTAAATTTTATACAAATTCAGGGTCCTACCCAGATGCAAGAACAATTTCGGGATACAGGCTGTTGCTCGCCGCGAAAAGCGATCGTTCAGTTAATGGTTCAGCGTAATAGCTGATGTATAAAACACTCATCATTACAGACAGCGAAGATATTGTTCTGGACGAAGGAAATCTGGAAGTCCTTAGTTTTGAAAAGTATTTAAAGGATTACCCTAAACTGCATGAACCTAAAACCCGGATTATTAACCTTTGTGATACTGAATATTATTTAAGCAAAGGTTATTACTGTTCACTGTTGGCGGAAGCCCGCAAGCATACGGTTCTGCCCAGCGTTAAAGTTATTAATGAGCTGCGCGTATTCAATCATGAAGAAGGCCCCCTGATTAATTTGCAACGGGATCTCGGTAAGGTTCTTTATGATAAGGGGGTACTTGAAGTCTTCTGCTATTTTGGCTGGGTTGAAGATCCTCAATTACAGAAGTTGGGCAAAAAAATATTCAGTCAGTACCCTGCGCCAATTCTGCATTTCAATTTGTCCAAAAATGACAGCGGTTTTAATTTGCAAATCAAACGTTTTGCCTATTCATCGCTAGATGCCGAACAGTCTGAGCTGTTTCAGCAAAGGCTGAAAGAATTTGTACAAACCGTGTGGCGAGGCAGCGCCAAGCGAAAACATGGTCGCTGGGATATGGCCATCCTGGTAAATGCCTATGAAAAGGTACCACCGAGCAATAAGGATGCCATTTCACGGTTCATCAAAGCAGCGGGAAAACATGGCATTACTGCAGAGACAATTACTGCTGAGCAGTTTCAGAATATCGGCCACTATGATGCTTTGTTTATTCGGGAAACCACAGCGATCGACCATCACACTTATCGTCTGGCCAGTCGGGCAGAAAACATGGGACTGGTTGTTATAGATGATCCGGCATCCATTTTACGTTGCTGCAATAAAGTTTACCTGCACGACGCCTTTTCATATCAGAAAGTGCCGAGTTTATTGACGCAGGTTGTTAACAACAAAAATAAAAAAATGTTGGATGAGATCGAACAGAATTTTTCCTATCCTTTGGTATTAAAAATGCCGGAAGGTTCTTTTTCCCGGGGAGTATTTAAAATAAATAATCGCCAGGAATTAAAGCAGCAAATGACAGAACTGTTTAAAGAGAGTGCTTTAGTGTTGGTACAGGAATATCTCTATACCGAATTTGACTGGCGCATAGGCGTGTTAAATGGCCGGGCTATTTACGCCTGTAAATATTTGATGGCACGTAATCACTGGCAAATTTACAACCATAATGTCAAAAAACATTTTAGTGGGGGCTTTGAAACACTGCCAACTTTTGAAGTGCCGAAGGTGGTACTGGATGCTGCCATTAAAGCCTCCAATATAATCGGGCAAGGTCTATACGGTGTAGATATCAAAGAGGTTGGAAATCATGCCTATGTGATTGAAGTCAATGATAACCCCAGCATAGATCATGGCGTTGAGGATAATTATCTGGGAGATGAACTCTATATGTTAATTATGTCTGAGTTCCAGCGCCGACTTGAGCAGAGGGGGCGGTAAATGGCTTACGTTTCCATTCATCAAGCATCGTTGGCCAACCTGGCAGATTTACTAGAAATTGAACAAAACAGTTTTTCCAGCGACAGAGTCAGTCACAGACAAATGCGATATATTCTGAGTCAGGCTAAAGCTTTTAGTCTGATGGCAAAAATGGAATCAAAGATTGTTGCGTACTGCACCTGCTTTACGCCACGTTTACCCAGAGCGGCACGCCTTTATTCCCTGGCAGTTTTACCGGCTTACAGGAACAAGGGGTTAGCGTCTAAGCTGCTCAAAAAAGTCAGGCAAAAACTTAGATCACTGAATTATACGAGTTGTAATCTGGAGGTCAGAAAAGAAGATGGACATACACAGGCCTTGTATGGGAAATATGGATTTAAGGAAATTCAGTTTTTACCGGGCTATTACGAAGACGGGGCAGACGGTATCAGAATGAAATGCGAATTTAAGACACAAAAAGTAAGGGCAGATAGATGAGTATGGTGGAATTTTTTGATATTACTCCCTATCGCTGGCATTCGATTTTGACTGCCATTATTTGCGGCGGCATGATCGGGTTCGAGCGACAGGTTCGAGGCAAGCCGGTAGGGATCAGAACAGCCTCATTAATTACGCTGGGGACTTATGTCTTTATGGCAACAGCCTCATCCTTTAATCCTGAATCTTATGATCCAACGCGAGTGTTGGGGCAAATTATTACCGGCATCGGTTTCTTGGGAGCCGGTGTCATGCTGGCACGGGACGGAGCAGTGGTTGGTGTAACTTCCGCGGCAACTATCTGGGTATTGGCGGCAATAGGTGTCATGATTGGAACCGATAACCTGATTGCCGGAGTAAAAATTTCCCTGCTGGTCGTTGGTATTTTATATGGTGTGGATATTCTTGAAAGGCATGTAAAAATTCTCACCAGAGGCGTACATGCGAGCATCAAGAATTTGCATCGCAAAGAAAACAAGGATAATCCGGCCGAAGAAGTAAAAAACCATGACTAAAGTTGTTTCATTAAAAGACAAGTTAAGTGATGGTGAAAACAGTCTGCTTTTTGAAAAAATTTCAGTTGAGCTTCTTGAGAAAGGTTACAGTGTTAATTTCAATGCCTTGCCACCGCAGTTAAGCGAATCCTTATGGTTGCATTTGCAACAAATGGATAAAGAACAGTTTATGGCTGCCGGCATAGGCAGAAAGATAAACCATAAACTGAATCGCTTTATTCGGAACGATAAAATTAGCTGGATTAATGGTGAAACCGAAGCAGGCAGGGCCTGGTTGAGTTGGGCTGATGCCTTACAGGTATTTTTAAATCGACGACTGTTCTTGGGCCTGTTCTCATTTGAAAGTCATTTTTCCTATTATGCTTCCGGTTCATTTTATAAAAAGCATGTCGATGCTTTTAAAGGGGAGTCAAACCGTAAGCTGTCGCTGGTGTTTTATCTTAATCCAGGCTGGTTGCCGGAAGATGGTGGTGAACTGCTGCTTTATACCGATGAAGGGAATGGTATGCAGGTTACGCCAAGCTACGGTACTTTAGTGACTTTCCTGAGTGAAGAGATGCCACACGAAGTGTTGGTTTCAAAGCGTGATCGTTATGCGATTGCCGGGTGGTTCAGGGTAAATGCCTCTACGCCGGATAAAATTGACCCGCCACGGTGATCAGATATTTTTAAATTCCTTGTCGAGTTTAAATTTGCTGGAAGTCACATAGGCTTCCAGGCGAGTTAAGCGTTCATGAATGGCGGAGAATTTTCGCGAGCAGGATCTAAAAGTGGCGATGATTCAGGACGCACTGCAACAGTGTCAGTTCAATCAACGTAAAACAGCTGATTTACTCGGTTTAAGTTATGACCAGCTAAGAGGTTATCTGCGCAAGTATGATAAAATGCTCGGCGCATCAGACAGTTAATACATTCTTCCTCTAACTCAATATGACTCTAAAACACAGCCTTAGTGGTGATATATATGGTGGCGATGCTTATTAAATTTCCTTGCATATTTCGCTACAGGATTGTGTTTGGTCTTTTTCATATTAAGTGGTTGTAGGAGTCAAATTTCACTATTACTCTGGCAACTTCTTTACTGATAACCCTTTGCCTGCAGGTGAAACAGGGTAGCATAGTGTCCCTGTAAATTTATCAATTCCTGATGGCTTCCCTGTTCAGAAATCCGACCTTTTTCCAATACTATAATATGGTCAGCCATACGTACGGTTGAGAAGCGGTGGGAAATAATAATAGAAATTCTGTTTGCTGTGAGATCGCGGAAATGACTGAAAATTTCAGCTTCTGCGCGTGCATCAATAGCAGCAGTTGGCTCATCCAGAATCAGAATATCAGCCTGGTTACGCATAAACGCCCGTGAAAGTGCAATTTTTTGCCATTGTCCACCGGAGAGTTCCTTGCCCTGATTAAACCAGGTGCCGAGTTGCGTGTTGTAGGCATCAGGTAAATCTTTAATAAAAGTATCGGCCATACCCTTACTGGCGGCTTCGCTGACCTGCTGTTCCGAGTGAAGGTTGTTAACATCACCTATGCCGATATTTTCTCCAACCAGTAACTGGTAACGAGCAAAATCCTGAAAAATAACCCCAACTTTTGCCCGTAAACTTTCGATATCCCAGTCTTTGATATTTAAACCTTCCAGATAAATGTTTCCCTCAGTTGGCGTGTACAGACGAGTGAGCAGTTTAATTAAGGTAGTCTTGCCACTGCCATTTTCACCGACTAAAGCCAGACTTTCGCCGAGTTTGATGTGCAGATTAATGTTGTCCAAAGCAGGGGTATTAGCACCGGGGTAATAAAAACTGACATTTTCAAAAAGAATCCCTGCAGCAGGTTTCGGTCCGTTTTTATTGCTGCCGCTGGATTCAGGAATTTTATGTTCCAGGTATTCCGTTAATGTTGAAAGATACAGATTGTCTTCATACATGCCATTAATGGCATTAAGGCTATCACTGACTGCATTCTGGCCCAGCCGGAACTGGGTAATATACATGGTCATCTGCCCGATACTGATGGTTGCGGCGATGGCAGCGAAAGCAACCCAGCCATAGGCAAAGTAAAAAGCAGCACTGGCCACTAGGCCAAGAATGAACCCCCAGAATCCTCTGCGTAGGACCAGGTTACGGTCTTCCTTGTAGATTTTTTTGAAGATGCCAATATAGCGGTCAAGGAAGAGCTTGCCGAGATCAAGCAGTTTAACTTCTTTGACCCCATCCTCACGGGTTAAAACCATTTCCAGATAAAGTTGCATGCGTCTTTCAGCTGAACGGCGTCGGTATATACGGAATGCTTCGCCGGAAAATTTTGCTTCAGCAATAAAAGCCGGGATGCCGGCGGCAATTAATAACAATACAGCATAGGCTGAAAACTGCAGCAGGAAGGTGGCAATCGTTAATAGTGAAATCATGTTACGAACCAGATCAAAAGTCTTCATTACCAGACTTAAGGGACGACTCGAAGCTTCCCGCCGGGCACGGGTCAGTTTGTCGTAAAATTCGGCATCCTCAAAATGCGCCAGTTCAAGGGTTAGTGCCTTTTCTAGAATCATGACATTGATTTTGTTACCCAGCAGTACTCTGAGAATTGACTGGCTGATGGTATTAACACGCTGTGCTGCGGAGACAATAACAACCAGGCCCGCTTCGAGCAGTACCAGATAGAGCAACTGCCTTTGTGCCTCGTCCTGTTCTGCCCCTGTTACGTTTAAAGCCGTGACGACTGCATCCACGATATAGCCACCAATCAGCGCAATGGCTGCCGGTAATATGCCAGAAACCAAGGTGGCTATGCCCATGACAACTGATAATGCAGCACTGGTGCTCCAGACCATTTTTAGCGCAACGTGGCTGTATTTAAAAACCGAAAGGAATTTACCCAAACGATCTGCAGGTGAATTTGCTGACAAAGAGTGACCTGATTAAAACTTTAATTAGCTAATGATTGTTAAGCATAGCATTTTGCTGGTAAGTTGTTCTGCATGAAATCGACACTGATTATACTATTAATACTGGCCCTGGCTGTTGTGTTCAGCCAGTACGAACTGTCATTGAAAGACAACAGTCTGATTATACGTTACATACAGCCCTTGTTTTATGAAACGCTGGAAACCGGCATGGAGTTGGCCACATCCTCTGGAGAATCTGACGCAGCGCCAGGTATGGACAATCAGGCTATTGAAGTTGCCCAACTCAGACAGGTGATTGATGGTGACACGATAGATGTTTTTATTAATGGTGAAGTTGAACGTATCCGTTATATTGGTGCCAATACGCCTGAGTTCGGTGAAGCCTGCTATCAGCAGGCTAGTCTTGCAAACCGCCGTCTGTTGGCAGGGCATGACCTGGTGCTGGAAAGAGATGAAACTGATCGCGATCCCTACGGCAGATTATTACGATATGTTTATGCCGGCGGTGTATTGGTAGAGAGACAACTTATTGCAGAAGGCTTTGCAGAAGCTGTCCGTTACCGCTCTGATGATAATTTTTATGACGAGTTTGTTGCGCTGGAACAGGCCGCTGCCGAGCAGGGGCTGGGTTGTCATATCACTGGCATTTTTGATGATGGGTCTTTAGTGCGCTGAGAGCCATTCTGTGCAAAATTAATCAGCTGCTCATCAGTTTTAGTAAGTGTAAGTATTTAGAAAAGCCTTTTTTTCTTTCTTATGCCTACATAGTCGACAAGATTAAAAAAAGTTTGGCTATGGTAGAAATTAATTCTTAAGCGAATAAAGCAGTAATATCCTGATGGCGTTTTAACTGCAGGAGCCAGGAATAAGGAATGCCGGTATCAGATCCAATACCATAAAAAGCACCAGCCAGTGCACCGAGCATCATGGCGCGACCACAGGAATCACCGCCGGCTAGGGTATTCATTTCGATGGCCTGCTGGTAACTGGCGCTGTTAGTGAGGATGTAGGCTGTTAACGGGATGGTTTTCTCAAGATAACAGGCCTGTCCCAGTAAAGTAGCAGCTGCATCAAGATCAGTTGCCGGCATGTCCAGAGCTTCTGTTATTTTTTCTTTTATTTCAGTGGGAGCCAGATTGGCAGCACTATTGAAGCTGTCGGCGATGGATTGCCCAGCCAACACAGCCTGCAGTATCTTTGAATAGTAAAGGCCACAGACTACTGCAAAATCATTGTTGTTAGTGACGCGGATTGCATTTTCTATTTCTGCGTCAGTTAATTTACCGGGGGGATAGGCAGCACATAAGGCGGATACCGGTGTCAGGGCAGGAATCTGTTTGTCATCAGCACCGGAGGGTTTATCGTCAGCCACTGCTTCATCCAGTTTAAATTGCTGCAGATTTTTCAGTGTTTGCCTTGTTGGGGCATCAATGTAGCCGTTAAAACTGCCGCCGGGTCCGAAAGTCGCCATGAATTCCTGCTGAAATATTCGGGTGTCGAATTTACCGTGTGCCACCAGATGTTTCAGGTTTAGCAGATAGCTTTCACCATAATGAGACTGTTCACCAGCCTGTTTCCCACCATGCGCAAAATAGCCGACTTCACCAGCGTAATGCTCAGGGCTGGGAGTCAGGAAACAGGGGGCTTGATCGGCAACAACCTGATGCATGCGGTCCAGATCATAAAGCCAATGTAAGCCCAGCGCTGCTGCGTCAGCAACCAAAACACCGAGGACGCTGTTTTTTTGTTGTAAATTCAATTTTTTGGGTAAATAAAATTATTGGTCCTGAAGATTATACACATTGATGAGAAAAAGGTGTCAGGTTAGAAATTAAAGACAGTTACTTTGGGATTTGTGCTTGTATTAGCAGACCTTAGCGTTTGTCTGACGTGGTTACAATCTAAAATATTAGGTGTAGACTTTCCTTCTATTTCGATTAACAGGTTCAAAAATGAGAAATAAATTATTAGTAGGCATTGTGCTGGTCCTGATTTTTATCGGTGTACTGTATCAAAACACCGGTCAGCAGGTGGCAACGGAAGAAAGTACTGAGCTTGTACAAGAAGCCCGTTCTGTCGCTCTGGCGTCAGATTTAGAACAAGACATAAATGCGCTGCTGACAGCAATGTACCCTGACAATGCACCAGGTGTTTCAGTTATTTTAGCCAAGGGTGATGACATTCTTTACCGGCAGGGTCACGGCATTGCCAATATGGAACATGATATTGCGATAAGTCCTGAAATGGTTTTCAGATTGGGATCCCTGACCAAGCAAATCACAGCAGCTGGCATCATGTTGCTGAAAGAAGAAGGCAAGCTGGACGTTGATGATTCTATAACCCGTTTTTTCCCGGACTATCCTACACATGGTTATACAATCACTTTACGGCACTTGATGACACACACATCAGGAATAATAGATTTTCTGGCGGTTCCCGAATTTTCTGAAATTGAAAAAGAGGATATGACCGTGCTGGAGCTGATTGATTTCTTTAAGAACCAGCCAATGAATTTTGCCCCGGGCAGTGCGTATAGCTACAGCAATTCAGGTTACGTGATGCTCGGTGCGGTTATTGAGCAAATCACAGGACAATCCTATGAAGCCTTTATTCAGGAAAGAATTCTTACGCCTCTGGGTATGCATAACACTTATCATGGAAGTTTTAAAAGAATCATTCCTAACAGAGTGACCGGTTATGAACTTGGAGAAGCGGGCTATGAAAACTCGCCCTATCTGAGTATGACGATTCCCGGTGCAGCAGGCGCTTTAATTTCAACAGTGGATGATCTTTTAACTTGGAATATGGCTTTATTTGCCGGTGAAGTTGTGGCTCTGGAATCACTGGAAGAAATGACAACTCCATATGTCTTAAATAATGGTGAGTTATCAAATTATGGTTTTGGTTTGGCAATACAGACTTTGAGAGGCCAAGCGATGATTTCTCATACTGGAGGCATTAATGGCTTTATAACCTATGCAGCCTATTTGCCGGAAAGTGATATTTATGTGGCTGTTCTGGGAAATACCGGTTTTCAATCTCGGGTTTATGAAGCAAATTCAATCTTGGCGATGGCTATTGGCGACCCTTATCCAGTAAAGCAGTTTCGCTCTGTTGATCCTGCTATTTTGAATGACTACACGGGAACATACCAAACAGTCAGGGGAATTCGATTTGACGTATCAGTAGCAGATGAAACACTTAGTATAAACGTTAATGGCGGCGCTGCGCTTGATCTTGTAGCGGTTTCTGATAATGTTTTTTACTTAAAAAACAGTTTTACACATATCGAATTTGTGGAAGCAGATGCTGCTGATAGCTATGATCTGATTTTTTATACAACGGACGAAAATTCGAATGGTCAGCTTGCCAGCTTGACTAATTAACTGATGATTTCAGGCAAGGGGAAAACAATGATAAAGACCAGATTTTTTATTTTAGCAGTCGGGATTTTGGGCGCTGTCAGCTTGGGCAGCATTGCTGCTGATAGTGACTTTGATGAACTCGTCAATTCTTTCAGTTTTATGAGTGGCTCCATGCATGAAGGTTTTGAAATTCTTCAGGCTGATGAAATTAAATGGGATGAAAGCAGTAATGTGTTACAGCAGGTAGTGATTCATGGTAATCCGAATGAAGAAGGGCTTTATATATTGCGCGCACGCTTTCCGGCTGGTGTCACCAGTCTGCCACATTTTCATTCCCAGGATCGTTTTGTCACGGTGATTGAAGGTACCTGGTATGCAGGAACGGATGCCAGTCATGATATCAATCGCACTATGGCAATTCCTGCCGGCGGTTATATGGTCCATCCTGCCGGGTCAGTACATTTTGATGGTGCCAACAGTGAGGCCCCGGTGATTGTTGAAATCAGAGGCATGGGGCCGGTTGTCACTGAAGCAGTGCCTATAATGCGGTAAACAGGCCCTAAGCTTTTACGGCTTCTGGTATGCCGTAGACCGGAGTAGAGATACCTTCCATACGCGCCTTGATTTGTAGAGCTGTGTATTTGGAGTACAAGCGTGCCTGGAACAGATTGCCGGCCTGAATCCATAAGCCTTGCTGCTGTGTCGGTTTCCACAAATTTCGAGATTCCCCTTCCCAGGGGCCGGGGTCGTGGGTGGTTTCTGAGCCCAGACCGCCAATCATGCCCACTTTATTGGCAACCTCCTTACCCAGCAGTTCTTTTATCCAGCCGCTCATGTTGCCGTAGCCGGTTGCATAGACAATCAGGTCAGTCTCCAGTTCAGAACCATCGGCAAACACAACGGAATGTTCCTTGATTTCTTTAATGCCGGAGGTGTTTTTTAATTTAATCTTCCCGTCAGCAACCAAATCGCTGGCACCAACATCAATATAGTAGCCTGAACCTCGCCGCAGATATTTGATGTAGGTGCCACTGCCATCTTCACCGAAGTCCAGCTCAAAGCCTGCCTTTTCGAGGCGTGTATAAAACTCGGCATCCTGTTTTTGAATTTCTGCATAAAGTTGTTTCTGACCTTCGGTTATCATTTTTACCGGCAGTGATGCCATGATCATATCGGCTTTTTCAGTGCTGATTCCGTTGACAATAGCCTCTTCGGAGTAGATGGGTTTAAGTGCGATTTCCACCAGCGGTTCAGAACGGACAATCAAGGTACTTGAACGTTGCATCATGGTGACGTCGACATCGTTTTCCCAAAGTGCTGCGGCGATATCATGTGCCGAATTATTGGAACCAACCACCAGTGCTTTTTTACCTTTATAAGCATCCGGCCCCGGGTGTTCCGATGAATGATGCTGATCGCCCTGGAATTTCTCTATGCCTTTGAAGCTGGGTAAATTTTTCTTGCCGGATAAACCGGTAGCAATTATTAACTGGGCGGGTTTTAGTGTGACTTCTTCACCATGACGATCAATGCTTACTGTCCATTTACCGGCAGTTTCGTCGTATTGCGCCTGTGTGCAAGCGGAATGGGTCCAGTAATTGAGCTCCATTATTTCACAATAATATTCCAGCCAGTCGCCTAATTTATCTTTCGGTGTAAATACCGGCCAGTTAGCGGGGAAAGGCAAATACGGCAGGTGGTCATACCAGACCGGGTCGTGCAGACAAAGTGATTTATAACGCTTGCGCCAGTTATCACCAGGTCTGTCATTTTTTTCAATAATAATGGTTGGTACGCCAAGCATTTTAAGCCTGGCACCTAAAGCCAGACCGCCTTGACCGCCACCAATAATCACTGCGTAAGGTTGCTCAAGATAGCCAAGTTCCTGCCCTTCTTTTTCTAGTTCTTCTTTCCAGTTAGGCCTGTTTTTGTCGGCACCGTGGGTGGTACCGAAAGGGCGATTGGCGCCGCAAAGTTCAGGGTGGCCCTTGAGCTCTGCAATTGATGTGAACAGGGTGAGAATTTTGCCATCAACAATTCTGATATGCCCGTAACCTCGAGCGACACCAGTTTCAAAAGTCAGCCAGGCTGTTGCCATGCCCATTTCTTCAACAGCCTGCTCGTTAGGGGCTATTTGAAAAGCAGAAGCATTAATCTGCTGCAATTGAACCAGCAGCATGTCGTTAATTTGAGCATGACCTTCAAGGGTTTTTATATTCCAGGTAAAAGCCAGCAGGTCGCGCCAATAGCCATCTTCTGAAAAGCAATTAACGAGACTGTCGGTATCATTATTTGTTAGCGCGGCATTAAGGGTAGACAGAACATTATTGACCTGTTCTGTGATGGTATCTGTCAAATCTCTTACTCCAAATGTGTTTTTAGTTCCCTGCCAATCCTTGGGTTATCTTTCAAGAAGCTTATTGAATCACAAGTGGGTTATTGGAGCGAGTCCCCCGGCATTGTCTATTGAGTGGAATAATAAAGCAGCGTTTATTTGCTTATACGTTAGTTAATCTGCAAACGGTGTTTGTCTAACCTTCTTGCTAAATCCCAACCGCATATGTGTGGAAATATGACTGTCAGGTTTCAGGGCAACCTGTTTATCAAGCAATGCCAGAAAAGCATTTTTATAATCAAGTCGTGGATATTGTTCCAGAATTTCAGTCAGCGCATATTTTGGAATTTCATCATAGTGTATGCCGATAACATCAACACCAGCACCGAAATGGACCAATGCAATTTCAGGGTCTTCCTTGTGTGCAAGGCCAACTGCGGAATGCAGGGCAATGGCATCGTGAACCAGTGCAGATTTTTCTTTATCGTAATCATGACTAAGACAGAACTGGTGTGCCACTCTGGCACCGACGTATTCAAATGAACCGGGATCAGCCTCATGCTTCTCGGTGAGCCCGATGTCGTGCATGATGCTGGCCAGATAAAACACTTCCTTATCAAATTTAAGGCCATCCTGATGCGCCAAAATACAACCAAACAGATAGGTCCGGTAACAGTGGTTCAACAGCATATCGTCTGAAATTTCCCTAACTAGTGCTGTCGCTTCATGCGCAAGTTTGGAATCAGGAATGCGATAGGCTTCCGGGACAAGCTCTATCAATTTGCTCAAGCCTAATTTGCGTTGGAGTTTGCGTTTGGCCATACGCAGATCAAGCCCAATAAAGCGCGGGATCATCTGCAAAGCATGCAGACAGCCGGGGTCTTTAGCCAAAGTTCTCGAAGTTGTGCTGTTCATATTGTTCTCTTTATTCCCCCTGATTGAACAGTGATTAATTTTTTCAGGGCATGATGTAGGCCAAAACCGAGACTTTTCTCAATAGCAGCCTTGCTGCGCCAGACGCGGTTTAGCAGGCGGTTTTTTGCCATGACTTCATTCTGAAAAGCGGGTCTTGCAACGATGCGTTGATACCACTGAAACAGCTCAGGGTGTAAAACATCAAAACGGTATCCGGTTTCAATCAGGCGTAATGTCTTCATGGCCCAGAAAACATCAGCAATGGTAAGTGAATCTCCCATCAGAAATTTTCGCCCATCAGACAGCTGGGTATTGAGGCGCTGATAGGCCTGATAAAGATTTATCAGGTGTTCATCAAAAACCTTTTGGGGAATTTTGTTGTTGCTGTAAGCAGTATAAAAAGACACCAGATTTTCGTCATCGTTTCCCTGGGCTGCGAGGTCCTGTAACTGCGTGCTTTCTTTTTTATTCAGCATGGCCAGGCGTCCCAGACTCCAGCGAAAGCTGACATAACGGAGTGAGAGGTGCATGACTTTTGCCTGTTCTACCAGCTGCATGGCTGCTTCCCGTTCAACCGGGTCTGTCGGAATAAAAGGGCTTCCACCAAAAGCCTCGTCCAGATATTCAATAATATCCATGGATTCCAGATATAACCTGCCATCATGTACTAGTGCCGGAACTACCATGTTGGGGTGAATCTGGGCATAACTTTGGGTCATATTTTCTTTTTTAATCAGAGAAACAGATCGGCTGATCCAGTGCCCATTCTGGCCCTGGTTTGCTACCTCATTATCAGCATCAAATCTTACTTCCCGGCCACGTTTCAAACCTTTTTCACCAAGCACAAACCTTACTCTCTGGGCACAAGGTGCTCCATCAAAATGAAAAAGATGCAGCCCTTGCAATTTGGGTACAACAGGGCTTTTAGAATTGCTTATTAATGGCATGATTGATACCTTGTTATTTTTTATATACTATCTCGCATAAAAATAAATAAAGCAAGCATTAATATACGAAATGGTACAAATATATGAGTGGACAACGTGGAAGGCCTAAACTTTATGATGCGGAAGAGGCGCTTAAGGCCGCTGGCGCCGTTTTCTGGACTAAAGGTTTTAGTGGCACTTCGCTCGATGATTTGTCAGATGCCATGGGCATGAATCGACCCAGTATTTACCGGGCATTTGGTGACAAGGAAGACATTTACCGGCAGGCTTTGAATCAGTTTGGTGCCATGATGGATGAAGCGCTTAATCAGACTTTGCTTAAGGATCAGGATCTTCGTAAAGGTCTGAAGAAATTTTATACCAAGGCTTTGGATGTTTATTCCAGCAATGAAGTTCCCTTAGGTTGCATGTTGTGGTCAACTGCTCCTGCAGCTACTCTGATACATTCAGAAGTACAGTCTGATTTAATGGATGCCATTAAGCATATTGATGGCGTGATCATGCAGCGACTTAAGCAGGCGGCAGAGCAGGGGCAAATTAACAGCAATGTAGATATAACATCATTGGCTAAAATGATGCAGGCCCTATTGCATAGCATTTCGATACGGGTTCGTGCAGGAGATTCTGTCTCATCTCTGCGGCGCTTTATTGATAAAGCTATCGTAATTCTTTTAGGTCATAACTAAGTTTTTCCAAACAGCTTAAAGAGGGTAAGCAGATGGATCAGGAAGCGAATATTCGAAAAGTAATCGAACTCTATACACAGGGAACTTACGAAGGTAACGCAGATAAACTGAATGAAAGCTTTCACGAAAAAGCGGTGATGAATGGTTATCTGGGTGGTCAGTTATTGCTGGCAACACCAAAAGTTTTTATTAATGAAATATGTAAATCACCCATGAATCAAATGGATTTTGATTACAGCCCGATAGTGACGGAATTAAGTATTGAAGATAAAGTCGCTACGGTGACTTTGGTTGAGACTTATCCTGATGGCATGAGCTTTACCAATTATTTCCACTTGCTTGATGATGGTAATGGCTGGAAGATTATCAGCAAAACTTTTACCAGTCGGTGAACATGGTTTTAAATATTCACTACTTTTCAGAAATTTAATTAATTATTATTTACCATACAGTTTAACTTTTAAGAGGATTATCTTCGATGCCAAGATTTTGTTATTTGCTTACAGTAGGTTTTTTATTGTCGTTCTGCATTCAGGCAAGTGCTGAAAATATTGCCTACGAAGACCGTTATGCTATTTATGATCTGATTAACTCTTACAGTTATGGCATTGACTATTATGATACTGACATGCTCTTGACCCTGTTTGCGAGTGATGCCGTATTCAAGGTGAATAATGGTGGTGAACTGATTAATACCAGAGAAGGCTCGGCAGACCTGTATACAGAGTTTTCAGAGCGGGCTGAAAGCAGAATTCAAAATGGTGCAGGGAATGGTCATCATTTTATGACAAATATCGTTATTGAAATGCCACGTGCTGGTTATGTCACCGGTAAATCGATGGCTATAGTGACTAACAGGGCACCTGGCGACAGTGTAAATCTTAATAACCATGGCATGTATGAATGGACATTTAAACAGGAAGACGGCAAGTGGAAAATTGCCAGTTTGGAGTTGTTTTATAATTAAAAAGGCATAGTTTCTATTGCAGCTCCCCAAATCGGTCACCGGGCTAATTGGCTGTACGCTTAAATCAGAATTTGAAGTGCTGAGTAATATCCTTCATATTATAGTCCGCAGGATAACAATAAATATAAAGTAGGTGCCGGCGATTTTTTTTACGCATTCAAAGCAAGCCAGGGGGTAAAACTGATGCGAATTATCACTTCTCCACAGGTTGGACGGGATTCAGCTATTTCACTATCTAAAAATGTGCTGTCAGTGCTTGTTTTGGCTGGCTTGATCTTTTCCGTTGCATCAGATGTCAATGCCCAGGCGACACAGGAAGAACTGGATTGGGCCTATGCCATTTCACCGGCTTTCCCACCTGAGGAAGACGACGGGACCTTACATTCCCTGCCCGGTTCTGAAGGCCGTTTCACGCTGACTGAAGCCCGTAACCGTTTTGGTCCTGCTGACTGGTATCCGCAGGATCATTTACCAATGCCTTCCATTGTTGCTGTTGGTCGCGAATCGGCAGGTATTATGGCCTGTTCGCTTTGTCATTACCCCAACGGGCAGGGCAAGCCGGAAAATGCCAGTGTTGTTGGCTTGGAGCCAGGCTATTTCATTCAACAGTTACAGGATATGAGAAATGGCTTGCGCACAAGTGCCAATACGGCAAAAGCCAACACAGGCTTGATGATTGCCTTTGCCGTCAATATGACAGACGAAGAAATTCAACAGGCCGCTGACTATTATGGAGCGATGGAATGGCGACAATGGATCGAAGTCGTTGAGACTGACACTGTCCCATTGACCTTCAGACGCGGCGGTTTGCATATCCCCCTTGAAGGTGATGAGGCTGGAGAAGAGCCAATAGGCCGTCGAATTATTGAAATGCCGGTGGACCCGGAAGGCACGGAATTATGGCGCAATCCGCGTGCCGGATTCAGGGCGCTGGTACCAATCGGTGCAGTTGCCGCTGGTGAGGAATTGGCAACAACAGGTGGTGGTAAATCCATTCCCTGCGCGATTTGTCATGGCGACCAATTACAGGGCTTGGGTCAGGTGCCGCCTTTGCGTGGACGATCACCCAGTTATCTGGCCAGACAGTTATATGATTTTCAGCAGGGGACACGACAGGGCGTATGGTCACCATTAATGGATGCTGTGGTTGAAAACCTGACCGGTGATGACATCATTAATCTGACGGCTTACCTTGGTTCTTTACCCATAGACAACACTTTTGAATAAGTCTTTTTGTTGCTATCTGGTTGCCCTGCAGTTTGCTGCCGCCCGGGCACGCTACCTTGATGCTAAATCATTGAATGTTTTGCAATGGAGTATTAAATGAAAGCAGTCGGCTATGCCAAATCCCTTGAAGTTACTGAGCCAAATGTCCTCGAAGATATCGAGTTGCCACAACCATCACCAGCAGGCAGGGACCTGCTGGTAAAAGTCAGTGCTGTTTCAGTTAACCCGGTCGATACAAAAGTCCGCAAGAGAGCTGCTCCACCAGCAGGCGAATATAAAGTTCTTGGATTTGATGCTGTCGGCGAAGTCGTTGAAATTGGCGATGAAGTGTCGACTTGCAAAATTGGTGACAGGGTCTGGTATGCGGGCGATCTGACAAGAAGTGGAACTAATGCCGAGTACCATCTAGTGGATGAAAGGATTACAGGTAAAGGGCCGCAATCCTTGAGCGATGCTGAAGCAGCCGCAGTACCATTAACGGCTATCACGGCCTGGGAATTACTGTTTGATCGCTTAGGTTTGCGGCAGGATGACAAAACAGCCGATATGCGCTTGCTGGTCGTGGGTGCAGCCGGTGGTGTCGGGTCCATTCTGGTTCAGCTCGCTGCCCAGTTAACCAAAGCAACGGTGATAGGAACCGCATCACGGCCTGAAAGTCAGGCCTGGGTTAAAGAGCTTGGTGCTACCCATGTGCTTGATCATAGTAAAGCGCTGTCTGCTGAGTTGAGTAAAACAGGCTTGGCTGACGTGACCCATATTGCTGCGCTGACACACACTGATCAGCATTATGAACAGATGGTTGAAATAATCGCCCCGCAGGGAAAAATTGCACTGATTGATGATCCTGCAGGCGGTCTGGATATCATGAAGTTAAAACAAAAATCGGTATCCCTGCACTGGGAATTCATGTTCACCCGTTCAATGTTCCAGACAGCCGATTTAGCAGAGCAGGCCGCATTGTTAAACAAAGTTTCCGAGTTGGTTGATGCCGGTAAAATTAAGACCACACTGGGTGAAAACTTTGGCACTATTAATGCGGAAAACCTGAAACGGGCGCATGCGAAAATCGAAAGCAATACGGCTATCGGTAAAATTGTGCTGGAAGGGTTTTAGGAAAATTGCTGATGAAATTCGTAAAGCGCATAAATCCTTTGTGCAGCCTCAGTGCAGTATTGTTATTGGCAGCTTGCGGAGCTGAACAACAAGCCAGCATGGAATTGACGGAGCCTGTTGATACCGAAGTTGTCTCTGCTGTATCGGGTTTATTGAATGAAGCGATGACTCAGGCGCAAACACCTGATGGTCTGTATATTTCCTGGCGTGAACACCGTATTGATGACCAGCAACTTTCCGGTGTTGAACTCAGAGGCAGTGATGGCCTGGTAATGGCGGACCTTGATGGCGATGGTTATCAGGACATAGTGTCTGTCCATGAATCAGACGATACCTATGATGGCGCGGAAGAAGGACATATCAGAATCGCTTTCGGCACTGCAGATCCTGATCAGTGGATTAATGTGACACTGGCGGAAGGGGCGGAAGCTGCAGCGGCAGAGGATGCGGTCATTGTTGATATCAATGGAGATGGTTTGCTGGATATAGTGGCGGCCTGTGAACTGTCACATTTAATTTATTTTGAAAATCCGGGTAGTGATATTCGCTCCGGTAACTGGGACAGATTAATTCCATCCATTACTGAGGACCGCGGCTCATTCATTCGGGTGTTTGCCGCAGATTTTAATGGTGACGGTATTCCTGAATTGGTTTCTCCCAATAAGGGTTCCCAGGATCCTACCCAGGCGGTGGTAGAGCCCAAAGAAATCAGTATTTTTTCAATAGCCGGTGGCGAAGGTCTTAATGATGGGGCGTGGTCTGAACATGTGCTTACCCGGGTTCCCTGGCCAATCAATTCACAGGCAGTTGATCTGGATTTGGATGGTGATATGGATGTGGTCGCTGCTTCTGTCGCGGAAGAACGTTCCATGTGGTTTGAAAATGTCAGCCAGAATGGCGAGTTTGAATTTATTGAACATCCGATACTGATCACTGAACCGGGTACAACAGGAGAAGCCCCCATTGTTAATGTTTTTAATATGGATACCACCGATATGAATAATGACGGGCGGCTTGATATCGTTACCTTCGATACAGCCAGATTGTTGGGGATTGATGCAGTCTGGATTGAACAACCAGCATCACCGCAGGAACCGTGGATACTTCACCGTATCGGCAGTTATGCGCCTGATCAACTGGTAGGCATTGCGGTTTCAGATATTGACGGTGATGGTGACGACGATGTCATCACCGGTGGTTATAGCGGCGAGTGGTTTTACAGTGAGAGCGGTTCGCGCTTACAGGATGGCTTGGCCGATCCTGAAACCGAGAGTGGCCGTCTGGCCTGGTTTGAAAATCAGGGGAATAATGGAGAAAACTGGATCAGGCATGATTTTTCCCGACGGGAGCGGGGTATGTTTGATAAATTTATTCCTTACGATATTGATAATGATGGCGATCTGGATTTTTTCACAACGCGGGGAAACAGTGGAGAATATGATGGTGTGCTCTGGCTGGAGCAGCTGCGTACCGAAGAACCTGTACAGGCTTTTATCTCTGCATTTGAAGTTGATAGTCCGGAAATTCCTTTACCGCTTGCAGAGTAATTTTATTCACCGCGTTTAAATTTCACTGACTCTGAGAGTACTTTTTTATAATAATTACCGATCTTTTTATCGTCAGCCCTGCGTTCCGCCAGGGTTGCACTGTTTATTGCCTGTTCCCGTAATAGTTTGGAGTAATTTTTTAAGCGGCGCTCATCCAGCTCTCCAGCTTTCAGGGCAGCTATCACTTTACAGCCAGGCTCATTGCTATGCTGGCAATCATTGAAGCGACATTCTTTTGCCAGCTCTTCTATATCTGGAAAGGTATGGGCAATCCCGGTTTCACTGTCCAGCAGCTGTAACTCGCGCATTCCGGGGGTATCAATAATCATCGCGCCATTTGGCATTTTTAACAGAGAGCGACTGGTTGTTGTATGCCTGCCTTTTGCATCATCTTCCCTTATCGCATTGGTCTTTTGAACCGCTTCTCCTAACAGGGTATTTGTTAAGGTCGATTTGCCGGAACCTGAAGATCCCAGCATAACAACAGTTTCTCCAGGCTGGCACCAGGGTAGTAATGTAGCTGATGAATCTTTATCCAGACAATTAATGGTCTCAATACAAAGTTGGCTATCCAGCCCGCGAACCTGTTCACGAAAATATTCTGGTTCAGGACATAAGTCAGCTTTGCTTAATATAACAACCGGTGTAGAACCGGCTTCATGAATAATACTCAGATAACGTTCAATACGATTCAGATTAAAATCATCATTCAATGAAGAGACAATAAATGCTGTATCGATATTTGATGCAATAAGCTGTTCTGCCAATTTGCTGCCAGCAGCTTTGCGTCGAAAACAGCTTTTTCTTTCCAGGACTCTGATGAATTGACCTGTGTTATCAAGTAATACCCAGTCGCCAACTGTAATAGCCGGCATATCAGGTCTGATGGATAAGGTCTGTTTACCGCTTTCAGTCTCCACTTCAATGAGGGATCTATGCTGCTCTATAACCCTGGCAGGCGTAACAATGTCCCATTCTTCCAGTGCCAGTTGTTGCTGAAAGAATGGTAACCAGCCCAGTTCAATTAATGTTGTTGTCTTGTTCAAAACAGTTTTCACTTGTTTTTAAAGCTGCAGGATAAGTCATGTAAAAAAAATTACGAAGAAAAATTTATACAAAGTAAATCAAGACTGCATAAATAGTGATGGCCTGTTACAGGATTTTAGGTTTATTATTATTCTGCAGTAAAAAACACAGAATATAAAAAAGGAAGTCACAATGAAAAAAATTTACATACTGATTTCAGTAGCATTATATTTATTTTCAGCTAATGCTTTTTCACAAACCACTGAAGTTGAGAATATGAGCTTTTTTGTTACCAGTGTTGGTAGCGGTAGAGGTGGAGATCTTGGTGGGCTTGCCGGTGCTGATGCGCACTGTCAGGCTCTAGCAACAGCTGCAGGTGCCGGTCATAGAGAGTGGCGTGCTTATCTCAGTAATGATGCAGATAATTTTGGTGATATGATCAACGCCAGAGACCGGATAGGTGAAGGGCCCTGGTATAACGCACATGGCATACTAATAGCCGCTAATGTGTATGATCTGCATCTTTACAATAAAACTATTACTGCTTATACGGCTGTAGATGAAAACGGCAACATGATAGATTCAAGTCGCCACGATATGTTGACCGGAGCCACGGAAGGAGGCAGTGCATTTTTACCGGATGAAGCTGATCATACCTGTAATAACTGGACTAGCAGTGATGAGGGTAGTGCCAATCTTGGGCACAGCGACCGTTGGGGAGGAAATGTTTCCTGGAATGACACACATGTCAGTGCAGGCTGCAGTCAGGAAGCTTTAATCAGTACTGGTGGAGACGGTTTATTTTACTGTTTTGCAGCTGACTGAGCTTTTTCCAGTTTGTAATAAACAGCATAAAGAATAAAAAAGGGTGCCATAAGGCACCTTTTTTATGAATGAAATTTAATTATGTTCGGTTTTAACAGCTAGTCTTTTTCTAAAGGAAGGTATCACTGCAGTCAGTATTGAGCCTGTTACCAGTAATAAAGCACCAATTATAGAAAGCAGCCCAAGTCGATCGGTAAATTCGTAGGCGGGATAGATAAGGACCAGTAATTTTAAGGCAGCAATAGTGAATAAAGGAGCCAGAGCAAGCACAGCGCTGACCTTTGAAGCATTCCAGCAGTTTAAGGCTTCTGCAAAAGCGCCATAAGCAAGCAGAGTGTTCAGGCAGCAAAATAATAGCAGGAAGAATTGAAACCGGCTTAATTGAAAAAGGCTTAACGGTGATACAAAGGGCAGCAGGATTATTACTGACAGTAAATATATTAAAAACAGAATTTGCACCGAAGAAAAGTTAACCAGCAACTGCTTTTGTAACAGCGCATAGGCGGTCCAGGTAACAGCGGCAATAACAAGCATTAATACGCCGATGGTTTCCTGATTACCAAAGTTAACAAATTCTTTTAAGCGGGAATTAAAAAAAAGCAGCAGTCCTGCCACTATTAATGCAGCGCCAATTTTTTGTATGGGAACAAAAGATTCCTTGTAGATAATTACGCCACCAAGAATTAGAAACAAGGTGGATAATTGGATAACAGCCTCACTGGTTTCGCCATTGACATAATAAAGACTATAGGCAAAAAAGAAGTAGTTACCGCTTAGCCCCAGAGCTGCCAGTAGCAAAAAGAATATAGTCTGCCTGTTAAAATTCAGTTTAGCAGGAAGTTTTCTGTTGGCAGCCAGCCATATGAAAAGTACCAGCCCGGAAACTAAAAAGCGATACCAGACAACAGTGGTGGAATCCATGCCGGCCAGTAATTCTTTTAGTGCAATAGGAAGCACACCCCATAATGCAGAGGCAGTCAGTGACAGAAAAAAACCAGCTACATGTCTTTGGTTGGGGCTATGCATGAGAGCAAGTGACTAAATTGGTGAAACCACAATATGCTATCACGTCGTCCTGAAGCGCAGTTAAGAAATTCTTCAGCGAAGGTTTTTTAAACTGCCAGGTAGTCAGGCTACTTTATTATTTTCTTCGGGCAGTCTTTCTTTGATATAGTCTAGCTCTTAATAAAGCTGGACTGAGTACGAATAAGTTATCCAGAAAGGAATTTTGAATGTCATACCAGCAGGAATACCAGCACTCGATTGAAAATCCAGCCGGGTTCTGGAAAGAAAAGGCCAGATTGATTGACTGGTATCAGTTTCCCGAGAATATTTTAAGTACCGACGAATACGGTGTTGAACGCTGGTATGCCGACGGTGAATTGAATACTTGTTACCTGACACTGGACTACCATATTGAGCAGGGTCGTGGTGAACAGCTGGCGCTTGTTTATGATTCACCGGTTACCAATCAGAAAAAAACCTATACCTATAAAGAGCTGCGTGATGAAGTTGCGCAGTGCGCCGGCATGCTAAAGCAATTAGGCGTAGAAAAAGGTGATCGTGTCGTTATCTATTTGCCGATGATCCCCGAAGCGGCGATATCAATGCTGGCCTGCGCGAGGCTGGGTGCTATTCATTCCGTGGTGTTTGGTGGTTTTGCGCCACCGGAGCTTGCTGTTCGACTGGATGATGCTACCCCCAAAATATTGCTGACAGCTTCCTGTGGCATTGAGATTAATCGCGTTATTGAATACAAACCCCTGGTTGATGATGCTATTGATATCGCATCACACAAACCTCAGTCTGTTGTCGTGTATCAGCGCGAACAGGTACAGGCAGAATTAATTACTGGACGTGACCTCGATTGGACAGCGCTGCTAAAAAATGCCACACCGGCAGGCTGTGTGCCGGTAAAGGGAACTGATCTGCTTTACATCTTGTATACCTCCGGTACCACGGGTAAGCCGAAAGGTGTTGTCAGGGAAAACGGCGGACATGCGGTTGCAATGAAATACAGTATGTCGGCCATTTATGGCATTGAGCCTGGCGATGTGTTCTGGGCGGCATCTGATGTGGGCTGGGTTGTCGGCCACTCTTATATTGTTTATGCGCCCCTGTTGCAGGGATGTACGACCATATTGTATGAAGGCAAACCGGTAATGACACCGGACGCCGGTGCTTTCTGGCGTGTGATTTCGGAATATGGGGTGAAAGCGATTTTCAGTGCGCCAACGGCATACCGGGCAATAAAAAAAGAAGATCCCAATGGTGAACTAGCAAAGCAATATGATCTTTCCTGTTTGAAAACTATTTTTGCTGCCGGTGAGCGACTTGACCCACCTACCTATGAATGGCTAAGTGAAACCTACCAATTACCGGTAATCGATCACTGGTGGCAAACCGAAACCGGTTGGGCAATGGCCGCTAATCCGATTGGTATTGAACACCTGCCGGTTAAACCAGGTTCAGCCACCATGCCAGCTCCTGGTTACTATATCGATATTCTTGATGAGGAGGGCAGGCTACTGGAAGCCAACGAGCAGGGATTTATCGCTATTAAATTGCCTTTACCGCCGAGTAGTCTGACCTCAATCTGGCAGGATACTGAACGTTTTAAAGAATCCTATCTTCAACAATTTCCGGGTTATTTTGCCACGGGCGATGGTGGTTATAAGGATGATGATGGTTATCTGTATATTATGGGTCGTGTTGATGATGTAATAAATGTAGCAGGACATCGTTTATCAACCGGCGAGATGGAAGAGATCATCGGTAAACATCCCCTGGTTGCCGAGTGTGCTGTGATTGGTCGCCGTGATGAACTTAAAGGTCAGATGCCGATGGGTTTTGTAGTTGTCAAAAATACCCAGGATTCTGCTACTGACAGTAATACTGAAATCGTTCAACAGCTGGTTCACATGGTGCGAAAGGAAATTGGTGCGGTGGCATCATTTAAAGAAGCACTGATCGTTTCGCGTTTACCAAAAACACGTTCCGGGAAAATTCTGCGCAAAACCTTAAGAGCGATGGTCGATGGTGATGACTATGTTATCCCCTCAACCATTGAAGATCCGGCAGCACTGGAAGAGATTAAAGCCCTGCTCTGAGATCTACCCGGATAGCGACATTAAAACTTTGACTGCATTGTCCAGGTTTAGGCATTTACATCAATCACAACCCGGCCTTTAACTTTTCCCTGCAAAATCTGGTCTGCCAGTTCAGGCACTTTTGCCAGTGGTTCGACAGTGTAGATTTCGGCCAGTTTATTCAAGTCGAGAACTTCCGCAAGCCGGTTCCAGGCACGTTGGCGAATTGCAAGAGGAGCCATGACAGAATCAATACCGCTGAGTTTTACGCCTCGAAGAATGAAAGGAATGACTGAAGAGGTGAATTCAGCGCCGCCGGTCAGTCCACACATGGTGACAATACCTGCATATTTTGTCTGAGCGATGGCCGTGCTCAATGTTTTGCCGCCGACACAATCAACGACAGCTGACCAGGTTTCTGATTCGATGGGTTTGCAGTCACGCGCCAATTCATCTCTGTTAATGAGCTCTGATGCCCCCAGTCCTTTCAGGAAGTCAGCATTTTCTGCAACACGGCCACTTGATGCCGTGACTTCATAACCGAGGGATGAAAGCAGGCTGACGGCTATTGTTCCTACGCCGCCTGAAGCACCTGTTACCAGCACTTTACCGTCCTCAGGCTTAACCCCATGATCTTCGATGGCAAGTACGCAGAGCATGGCAGTATAGCCAGCTGTACCAATTGCCATAGCCTGCTCCAGGGAAATGGCATCAGGCACACGAATTAAAAAATCGGGATTCAGCTGCGCTTTTTGCGCATAGCCACCATGGTGTCTTTCAGATAACCCGTAACCGTTTACCAGAACCCGGTCTCCTGCTTGCCAGTTGGGGTCGTAAGATTCAGTAACTGTGCCTGCAAGGTCAATACCGCAAACCAGTGGAGGTTTCTGCACTATTGGCACCGGGCTATATTGGGATACTGCAAG
>Ga0255753_1000552_pt1 | contig 48876 bp, 47 predicted proteins | sample 041ome_10_FD_179953 | JGI IMG/M metagenome (GOLD analysis project Ga0255753, IMG submission 179953) | Coastal salt marsh microbial communities from the Groves Creek Marsh, Skidaway Island, Georgia - 041412US metaG (version 2) | ecosystem: Environmental > Aquatic > Marine > Intertidal zone > Salt... | reverse complement strand
CCTTTAAGTAAGTTACTTGGGTATTATAAGCATCCTTCCAAGCTTCTACGTCGTTCCAATCGAAAGGTGTATCATTATTATCTTCGTCATATAGGATATCCCAATTTATTTGGAAGTTATCGTAATCGATAGTGTCACAGTCACCATGGCCTTCTGCTAAAAGCTTAACAGCTTCTTCAGGTGAGCTAGCTTCGACATACATGACACCATAAGCTACTTCAGTATAATTTACACTATAAATCTTAGTCATTCTCTTTTCCTTTCATTATTAAAAGAGTCTTCAATAAGGTTGAGTAATGGTAAATATCATTGTAACATTCTACAGTAGCGTGTTCAATGATGATATCAAGCTGGGAGGCCAGCCAAGTTTCAGTGTTCATCTTTTAAGAGTTCCTTCCTAAGATTAAGTACATCCTTCAGTTGGGCTTGTGTGCGTAATACGTCTTCATCAAGACCCGCTAGTTCACCTTGAAGGTTCTCTTCGTAGTGAGCAGCGTTCCCCGTGAGGATGTGGTCGTTAGTCTGTGAGTCGTACCATGAATATTCTGAGTAGAGTTCTTCTATCTGTTCTTCTATAGAGTAGATAGCATCAGATAGCTCATCAAGACGATTGTGTAGGTCATCTTCTAGGGTAGCTAACTCGTAATCTTTAAGTGTTACTAACATCTCTTTATATTTCATTAGATATGTCCTTCTTGACAGGCTCTAACGCCTTCTTCGTAACCTTCTTCGTAGGTCTCTTCTATTAAATCATCTAGCCACCCTAAGATTATCTTTTCACTAGTAGAGTCATGCTCAATGAGGTCTCTAATAGCGTCTATCAAGTATTGTTTTGTAGGGCTTCCCATTAGATATGCTCCTCTTGACAAGCTTCATATCCTTGTTCCCACATAGTTTCTCCGTATTCTGTGAGAGATTTAATAGCTCTCTCACGGGTAGGATTGGATTCATCCCAAGTATCTTTGATTAACATAAGTAGTTCTTCACAGTATTCCATCGTAAGTCTCCTTTAGTTGATGGTCAGGTTTCCCCCTAAGAGTATCCTTAAGGGATAATTCTTTTAATTTATTCTCTTAATAATATCCTTAATATACTTAAAGGAACCCCTTTCTTATAGGGCCTTATACCGCTTCGCGGTGAGCGTAGCTCATACCTCAAAGAAGGATTCATTCGGTACAAGCTTATAGTCGTCTTGTCGTGTGTACGCTTCGGCTTCCCAAGGTAAGGCTTTATATACTGCTTCGGGAAGACTTCCCCTCAAGTTAATATATTCCTCTCCTTTCCAAATAGTCTTGAAGCCTTTATTATCTTCTAGTTCTCCTTTCAGTAGTTGTTTCGCATGAACTAATTCGTGGGCTAATGTCTCTTTGAAGTAATCTTCGTCTCCGATTAGAGTCTCGTCTAGTTCTATCCAAGCTTCTTCTGTGTCTCCGTGACAATATCCTACCATCCTATCTGTATTACCATACTTTATTGTTATATTCACATACTTCGAACCTACCCTTTCAATATCTTTTAAGGGTGTATCAAATAGACTATCATCTAAATGACAAAGGAATCTTGTAGCCCAGTCTTCAATGGCTCTATGATTACCTTCTGAAGACCATTCATATTCAATTATCACCATCTTTGAGTCTCCTAATTTCTCTCATTAAGTCTAAAGCTTTCTTCCCGAAATCATTTATGTCTTTCAAAGACCTCCCGCATCCCGAACAGAGACCATCAGACTCTATCCAGCATACAGCTACGCATTCAGAGGAAGCTTTAAGCATCTCCAACTCATACTCTAAGTCTTCAATCCTTCCGCTAATACTCATTTCCAATAGCTCTCCCAAGTAATCCCTATACCATAATCGTCTAGGGCAGTTTCGAAGGCATCTACTTCTTTAAAGGTTTCGAAGTAATACTCTGTATCTTCTTCTCCAGATGTTACTATAACGTAATACATTTAGAATCCTTTCGCTCTCCTAATGTTATTGATAGCCATAGCAAGCGTCCCTTGGGCTGCTACGTATGACTCAAACTCGTTCTCCATGAGGTCTTCTAAATCCGTGACCCTCAAGGTATTTAAGTAGCTACTCACTAATGCTTCTACAACCATCTCCATCATAACTACATCGTGAGGATTTAATAGTGGTTTCATTTTGGTCTCCGATACTTCTTAAAGATGTCAATAAATAATTCATCAGCAGTCACCCCATCATCATCTATTCCTTGTTCTTCAAGGTAATCTAACAATGTTTCTTCTAGTAACTCTTGTAGTTCATCGTAATCAATCATTTTTATATTTCCTCTACTTCAAAATCAGAGTGATTTATATCACTATACTCAAAATCTTCTTTTGCAATCTCAATCGCATGGTCTTCACTAGTAGCTTTGACGACTCTCTCAATAGTCATCGTTACTTTATACCAATATTCAATCATTATAAGTTCCTTTCTAATATTTTATAACTAGTTTTGTCGTTAAATGCAAGTACTTTTTAAGCTTGTCTTTTAGGGTCGCCCTCTAGAGTTTTCCCCACAGAATTCTCGTAATTCCCCTTGAAAACCCCTTTTTAAAGGAGAATACTACCGAGGTTCTCCAGAGGAGCCCCAGGAGGACCCCTCTGAGGATGCTCTATAGTTCCCCTCTAGGGAATTTTGCGGTCCTCTCTGGGCTACAATACGGCTTTCAAGTTAGACTCGAAGGGTTCTTAGGGAATTTCCTTTAGAGATTTTTATTTTATATTATCCTTTCCGTATACTATCTAGGATGAATGGGAAGGCGATTGCGAAGATAATAAATAGAGCGATACTCATGAGGCTTGCCTTTCGAGGATAGCCATATCGATACGTTGTTGTATCTCTTTCTTAGCATCTTCAATTAGTGCAGAGGCAAACCTGCGGTCTACCATTTTCTTCTCGGTATCACTTAAGAGTTGATAATCGTCGTTCTCATAAGTGAGTACTGCAATACCGTTATCAAGGAAGAACTCATCAAAGTTCTCAATGAGGTTCTCCCAGAAATCCTTATAGATAGGATCGTCAATAACTTCGAGGAGAGCTTCATCTATTCCCTGTTCATACAGGTATTCATAGTGAAGTTCAAGGTGTTCATCCTCAATAGTATTAGCGAGAGGATCGATGATAGGGTTAGCTAACATCATTGTTTGGATTGCGATGTCCATTTCTTTATAACGCGACATAACAGTTTCCTTTCAATAGAGAAGTCTGTCTCATCAGGCGTAGGAGACAATACCTACACGACTCCCCGAAGGGAGTTTCGACTTTAGAAGTCTTCAGAAGCCTCGATGCTATCGAAATCAACTGATTCGGTTGGTTCATACTTAACTAAATCAATCACTTGAACAGCGGAGAGACGAGTAATAATTTGTTCTCCACGAGGATAAGTGAATACCTTAACGGAACCTTTAGAACCGTTACCGATACACTTAGCATCACCGTACTCAGCACGGAAGTCTGCCTTATCAGCGGTGACTACTTCGACCTTAACGGCTTTACCCTTAGCACCCTTAGCGTAACGCTTAAAATTAATCGCTACACCACCCTCAACTTCACGGACCTTACCGAAAGCTTCAAGTTCTTTACGACGTTTCTTAGGTACTACTACCTGAACATCGTACACTGGATCACCACCGAAAGGGGCGTGAGGTGTATCGAGGAAGGCGTAGTTCAAAGTTACGTCGCGGATGATAGATGTTTTGATTGTGTTTGTCATAATAAATCTCCATTAGTTTATGACGATGAGGATCTGCCTCGTCAGTGCAGAGAGATCATTCTCTACAGACGCCCGAAGGCGTTTCGGCTTGGTTAATCCCAATGTGCTATCGTGATTATCGCAATCGTTAAAGCGATGAAGAATCCGAATGGGGCGAAAAGTAAAGGGTGAGTTACAAAAATAAATTCTAACATAGTAGTTCTCCTTTCAAGAGAGTCCAAGCGAGCAAGTCGCAACAAAGAAGTAAGGGGGGTTCGAAATCAGAATAGGGTACTTAAAATAACATCTATACTTTCTTAGTCTCTCTTAAAGCTACCCCCCTAAGTTTTCTACGATTTCGCCTAGAATTCTATAAGTCCCTATAAGAAACTTTTATTAAAAGGAGAGGCCCATGCCTAGAATTGATCATAACGCTCGTCGCCGCGCTAGGCACGGAAACCTTCGCACTAACGGTGCGACCCCCCGAACTACTAGAGAAGTACAAACTGGTCGCGAAAAAGATAAAATTAGTTTTAAAGGTCACGCGCTAATAAAGAAAAAAGAATCTCCAACGGACTCAATGCGAGCTCGCAGTGTAGGTCGGGTAGTACTTGCTGGTCCTAAAGAACCAAGGAAGCCTACTACTACTAAGACCCCAGAGAAAACTATGAAAGTAGGGAAGCCAGGTTATAACCGTAAAACTGTAGAAGTTAAAGATAAAGCCCCACAAGCTAAACGTAAACGTCGGGGACCTCCAGGGAAACGTCGGTAATGCCCCTAAGTATTTCGTACGTAGAAGTATTAATACTAATTGGAGTTTGGCTTAATACCTTTATAAACATCTACAAATTTTTTAAGGAAGATTAAAATGGCTAAATCTAAACGGAGGAAGACCTAATGGCAAACCTTATAATAAAAGTAACAAACTCAGGCGCTACGGATATTGACGAAGCAGCTGCTGGTACTTCTACTTTTTACGGATTAGACTCTGGTTCACACTTTCATACAAGCATTGCTGATCCAACTACAATTATAGAATTTGACGTTCATAAAAGCGGCGGTTCAATTTTTACTTATGTTGGTACGGCTACTTTAAAAATCGAACTAGGTTACATTGGGGCTCGCGGAGTATTTGATGTAATCCTTAGTAGTTAAGGATTAATATAATGAAGAACAAGAGGACACTTGAGCTTCTTAAAGAGAAAGCTAAACGGGACGCCCTCAAGGTGTACGAAGGGGACTTCGAAAAATTTTCTGCGGATAACATTAAAATCCTCACCAAAGATTCCTCCCAAGGTTTTGTCCCCTTCCTCTTTAACGAACCCCAACGGGTAATCAATGAAGCCATTGATAAACAAATAGAGGAAACTGGTCGCGTACGCGTCATCATCCTCAAAGCGCGGCAGCAAGGCATATCTACCTATTGCGCTGCGCGGGTATTCTGGAAGACTTACTTTACAGACTATTCCAAGTCGGTAGTGATGGCTCACGACAGTGCTACTTCGGATGCACTATTTAGTATGAGTCGAAACATTATTGATAATATGCCCCCCGACTTAAAACCTACTCTCCAAAAGTCTAACGCTAAAGAAATCTTATTTGAAGAGAATAAAAGCGGTTACCGTCTATACACTGCTGGTTCGCCAGAAGCTGGACGAGGAACTACCCCTACCATTGCCCACCTTTCCGAGGTTGGTTTCTGGACTCACGACGAGAAAATTCTTGCGGGACTCTTTCAAGGGATCTCCCAAGCTGAAGGTACTGAGGTAATCTTAGAATCAACGGCTAACGGGGCTTCAGGAGAATTCTGGCGTCTCTTCCAAGGAGCGGCTAACGGGGAGAATGAGTATCTCGCAGTTTTCATTCCTTGGTTTGCAACTGAGGAATATCGACGCGACGCCCCTTCGGGGTTTGAGAGAACCGTAGAAGAAGATGAATTAGCTGAGAAGTACGATTTAGATGATGAACAATTATATTGGCGTCGCCTAAAGATTGCGGAAGGCGGTGAGAATAAGTTTCGGCAGGAGTACCCAGCTACGGCTGAGGAAGCATTTATTGTTTCGGGTAACACAGTATTCAACCAAGAGAAACTTAATGATCTCATAGCTACAGAAGCTGAAGCATTCAGAGAATTCAATCCGATGACGGGCGAATTTGTAGAAGCTAAAGAAGGCTCCCTAGAAATCTGGCAGTACCCTCAATTCGATGTACCCTTCATTATTGCAGCTGACGTAGCCCAAGGTGTAGGGAAAGATTATTCTTGCGCAGTAGTTATGAACTCCAATAGGGAAGTTGTAGCTATGTACCGAAATAACAGAGTAGACCCCACTGAATTTGGGGAGATTCTTTTTTATTTAGGTCGCTACTTCAATAATGCTTTACTATGTGTCGAATCGAATAGTATTGGTTTAGCTACGCTATTAAGGCTAGACCAAATGAGATATGTCAACTTATACTACCAAGCTAGGATAGCTGATCTTTCTTCTGCGGAAGGTATTCGACCTGGATTCAAAACTACTATGTCAAGCAAACCGCAGATTATTGGCTTACTCCAAAATGCGGTGAACGAAGATGATATACGTATTCCTTCAAAAACAATTATTAAGGAACTCAAAACTTATATATCCAGAGATTCTGGAAAGATGGAAGCCATGGCTGGTTGTAACGATGATACTGTTATGGCTTGCGCTATGGGTTTAGAAGTTTTGAGGACCCACGGAAACAAACTTACAAACGATAGAGTGTCATGGAGAGACCGCATAGGCGGTGCTATTATAAATGACGATACCAACTGGTTATAGGAGATATGAAATGAAAGGAAAACATCCAGTTTCAGACAAATCATTATCAAACCTTAACCCGATTACCTCCCCAGAAATGGCTGAAGAATATCGTAAGAAAGGTTTAGAAACTCGTATGCGTAATAAAGCTATTCGCGAAGAGATTAAAGAGAAAATGGAACAACTAGCGAAGGTCATTAAGGAAGATGAGAATTCATTCTCAGCCCTAGATGTCCTCCGTTATAATATGTACGAAGCACTTGAAGAAGGTGATAAGAGCGAAGCTACCCGTATTGCAGCTATCATAGCAGAATACGAAGCACCCAAACTACAACGTCAAGAAGTTAATCAGACTATCAGTACATCTGATTTGTCGGACGAAGAGTTGGAAGTAGAAATCGCAAAGCTTACCTTAGTAAAGTAATTCGTACGCATAGAAGAGGACACTATGTATACGATATACACAAAAGACACATGCGGCTACTGTGAGAAGGCCGAGAAGTTACTCCAAGATAATTATCTTGAGTATGAGCTTATCGATGTGAACTCAGACCCCGAAACTCTAAAAATGTTTAAGAGTCGGAAATGGTCTACTGTTCCCCAAATTATGAAAGGGAACTTGCACATCGGTGGGTACGAACAACTCAAGACACACTTATCTAATAAATATTACAAATCAGTTTACTCGGAGTAACTACTAATGGACACATATCAAAAATTTATTCACCTCTCACGTTACGCTCGTTGGGATGAAGAAACACAAAAACGAGAGAGTTGGGAAGAAACGGTTACGCGCTACTTAAATTATTGGGGCGACCGTTTGAGCCAAGAAGATTACTCCGAACTTTACAAAGCGATTCACTCAATGGAAGTAATGCCTTCTATGCGTTGTCTTTGGAGTGCTGGCGAAGCCCTCCAGAAGAATAACGTAGCAGGCTTTAACTGCTCATTTCTAGCTGTAGATTCCCCACGAGCCTTCGATGAAGCACTTTATATTCTAGCCAGCGGTACTGGTGTAGGCTTTAGTGTCGAAGCTAAGTTTGTGTCTAAGTTACCTATCGTAAACGATACTTTCACTCAAACCGAACGGGAGATTGTAGTTGGCGACTCTAAAGAAGGCTGGGCAAAAGCCATCCGAAAACAAATTGCCGACCTATATCTTGGTCAAGTACACCAGTGGGACTACTCAAAGGTACGACCCGCAGGAGCTCGGCTTAAGACGATGGGAGGACGGGCCAGCGGTCCTGAGCCTCTTATGGACCTCATGGGTTTCATCGATAGAACTTTTAAAGGAGCCTCTGGACGAAAGCTAAATCCGATTGAATGCCATGACATCATGTGCAAGATTGGTGAGATTATTGTCGTTGGCGGTGTACGCCGGAGCGCTATGATTTCGCTTTCAGACCTTGGAGACCCTCAAATACGTGACGCTAAAAGCGGTAACTGGTGGGAACACTACGGTCATCGGGCACTAGCTAATAATAGTGCTTGCTACGAAGTAAAACCGGATATGGAGACTTTCCTAAATGAATGGACCGCCCTTGTCAAAAGTAAATCGGGAGAGAGAGGCATATTTTCGCGCGTTGCAGCTCAAGCAAAAGCGAGAGAGAATGGCCGCAGGGAGTCTGATTGGGACTTCGGAACAAACCCTTGCTCAGAAATTATTCTGCGACCAAATCAATTCTGTAACTTATCGGAGGTAGTCGCTCGTGAAAAAGATACGAAAGCTAGCCTCAAGCGCAAAGTACGGTTGGCAACAATTCTTGGCACACTACAAGCAACGCTTACGGACCTTCCCTACTTGCGAGCAGTGTGGAAACGCAATACTGCCGAAGAGTCACTGCTCGGAGTGTCTCTCACCGGAATCCAGGATTGCCCCCTCCTCCATAACCCAGACGCGAAACTCCTGAAGGAAATGAAAGATGTTGCTATCGAAACAAATAAGGAATGGGCTGAGAAATTGGGAATCCCCCAGAGTGCAGCTATCACTTGTATTAAGCCATCCGGTACTGTTTCGCAGCTTGTCAATTCTGCATCAGGTATACACGGGCGTTTTTCTCCGTATTACATTCGTACTGTGCGACAAGATAACAAGGACCCTATCACTGATTTCTTAAAAGATTCAGGGGTTCCAAACGAACCTTGCGCTATGAAACCGAATAGTACTACTATCTTCAGTTTCCCCATTAAGTCTCCAGAAGGAGCCATTCTAGCTAACGAACAACCAGCCCTCGAACAACTTGAGAACTGGAAGAACTTTGCAGTGAACTGGTGTGAACATAAACCATCAGTAACCATTTACGTCAAAGACGAAGAGTGGTTGGAAGTTGGAGCTTGGGTTTATAGTAACTTCGAAATTTGTTCTGGCATTTCATTTCTCCCTTACAGCGATCATACGTATGCACAAGCACCGTATCAAGATTGTTCTGAAGAGGATTATGAAGCAGCCTTTGCAGCTTTCCCCTCCCAAATTAATTTTGGGGACCTCGTTAATTACGAAAAAGAAGATAACACGGAAGGCGCTCAAACACTTGCATGTGTAGCGGGGGCTTGTGAAATTTAAATGATTAAGAAATATCCTTTTAAAATTGAAGAAGAGACTAAACTTCTTTTAGAAAGTAAAGTGATGTCTTATTTAAAAACTACTTGTACCACTGAACTTCATAATATTTCTATCTTAAATGATTTTCCTTTAGTATTATCTCAATTAAAAGAAGTTTTAAAAGAATATACTAAAGGTTTTAATTTCGATTTTCTATTAACGAAATCTTGGGGGATGCTACTTACACCTTCTACGCCGGACACGATATTACATTCTCATGGTTATTGCAATTTTTCTTTTGTATTTTATACTAAGAAAGAAGAAGGTTCAAATATTGTTTTTAAAGATTTAAATCATATTCATTTTGAAGTTCCCGCTGGAGAAGACGAAATTATTGTCTTCCCATCTTACTTACCTCATTACATTAGAGGTAATAATAAAGAGACAAGAATTTCTTTTGCGGGAGATATCCTAGTCACTGCGTTAAAAAAAGAGAATCATTCAGAATTTTTAACGCCAGTTGAAACTTGGATTAAACTTTAATAAATATGAATTCTTACGGGCCGTTTCTAAGTTAAAAATAAGGAGCCGAATAATGTTTAGATTAATAATTATTTGGCTCCTCTCAATTAATTTAGCTTTCGCTCAAAATGAACAGGTTGGAGATTTAAATACTAATACCCAAAATAGTACTGTCAACAGTAATAACCCTAGTACAAGCGAGACTATTAATTACAATGGACAAGGTTCCTCTTCGCAAATACCAGTTAACACTGCGGTATCTCCAAGCTATATGAGTAATGGATCTGATACTTGTCTCATTGGTTCTAGTGGTGGTGTTCAAGTTAATGTACTTGGAATCTCCGGTGGTTTTTATAGGCAAGACCCTGAGTGTAATCGGCGTAGAGACTCTAAGACTCTGAAAGATTTAGGTATGAACATTGCAGCTATTGCGCTTATGTGTGAAGAAAAGGAAGTTTGGCTTTCCATGTTTAAAAGTGGAACACCCTGCCCAATATCTATTAATGGTAAATTAATTGTAGGGAAAGCGGCGTATTACACTATGAAGAAAAATCCGGAAGTATTCATTCCAGATTACGAAGATAATGAGGATTACTACAAATTAACTCTACAATTGGAGAAACCTAATGAAGAAAATTCTGATAGTAACCTTTCTATTTCTGAGCGCTACCGCACAAAGCTTCGCAAGTGAAATTGAAAACTTATTGAATATTAGTAAAACCCTTGCTAACAAGAAAAATCAAGCTCAATATCTTATGGGATACATCGATTACACTGGTCACTCAGGTGAAATCATTGCTAATGATGGGATACTACCCTTATTAATTTCTCCTCAAGAACTTGAAGATTACAACGCTGCTTTAGAATCGGTTAAAAGCGCAGTTATTTATAATACGCAAATGCTTCTCCTAGATGCTCATGTAGATTCTATTGATAATATGCACAATGCTATTGATACTTTTTCGGATGCAGCACAAGAACTTGCAAAGCTTGATGCTGTAGTTTCTATTGCAGAACAAGCTAATACTATAGAACAAAAAGTAGAAGTTCAAAATTTTGTTAAAACAAATGACGTCGAAATTACGCAACAAGAAGTGGATAACTACAATAACTCACTTACGGAAGTTGTATCATACGCTCAACAAGCAGCTGGTTTCTTACAAGCTAGTATGAATACTGATATCACAACAACCGCCGACGCACAATTTGAATCTTTCAATACTAACACAGCTACAGTATCTGCTTCTTACTCTGCAGTAAATGATCAACTCTTGTTAGCTTGGGATAATGGTAGTAATACTCTTTCATTCACAGATTACTTCTCTGCTAATTTTATTAGCCAAAGTGAACTTCTTGGAATGGGACAAAGTATTTATGATGGGCCACAATAATGTCGATTGAAGATACAGAACTAAAAATTGGCGCAGTAAAGCTTAGAGGCGTTTGGATTGCAATTGGTTTATCGATTTTAACTACGATGGGCGGTGGAGTCTGGGCGACAGCTGAATTTTACAATCGGATAACTGCTATGGAAGAAACTGTTGCGAATACTCCGGATACCAATAAGAAATTAACTGAACTCGGAATTAATTTAAAAACTATTATGGATAATCAAAAAGAATTGTTTGATATGAGAGATCGTATTTCGGCGGTTGAAAAATCTTCTGCTGAGAGCGTTATCTTAGTCGAACAATTTAAAGATAAGATTTCTAAACTAGACGCGATAAACCAAGATATAGATGACCTATGGAAAGGTTTAGACGCAGTTAGTAATCCATTAAACTAATAGAGATTACCTTGGGCTGTGGTTAAGTAATAATAGCCCCAACGGAGCAGGCGTCGCGTTACGCCATTCGTTGTGAGTCGGAACACAACCGACCCGACAAGGGTTCCTAGGTATGAATGGAAACTGCCTACATAATTTAAGGAGATAAAAAATGAGTATAACTTATCGCGGTGAAACTTTTAGTGGTTACAACATACCTAAACGTACCCCTAAACACCCAAAGAAAAGTCACGCAGTACTTGCTAAAGAAGGCGATACAGTTAAGCTTATTCGTTTTGGCGCTCAAGGGGTGAAAGGGGAAGGAAAGAATCCTACCTCTAAAAAAGGTAAAGCCCGTAAAGCAGCCTATTACGCTCGTCACAACGCACAAGATTCGAGCCCTAGCAAGTTAAGTGCTCGCTATTGGTCTCATAAAGTTAAATGGTAATATCATGGCAATAATTAAACCCCCTATTACTAATAACGAAATGCAAGACTCTTGGTCGTTCAATACTACTTCACGCTTAGAAGACATTGATGCTATTCTATCTTCTTTCAATCTTGAAACATGGACGATTGAAGAAGATAAGAGTGGAAAAATAATTTTTAATAAAAACGGCGTAACTAAAATGCGTTTAGATAATTCTGGTAATCTTGAGATATCTGGTGTCTTAACTCAATCAGTAACATTCTAGGAGAAGAACTATGACTAAAACAAGAGATATGTCCAATATCCTGAATGGGACTCAAACGTCTGTAAACGCTGATAAACTTGATGGGCAAGATTCTAATTTTTATCTTGATCACAATAATTTTGTCAATGCACCAGAGGCGGGAATTGATCTTACAGCACTTTCAGTTTCTATTGCTGCTGGCGCTGATACTTCTACTTTAGCTTATAATAACCTTACAGGTGTATTTACTTTTACACCCCAAACAGTTACTGGGCAAACTCTTACTGAACTCAAGAATGATGCAGAAACAGCGGCAACAAATGCGGCAGGTTCTGCTACAGCGGCTAACTTAAGCTTTTTAGATTCTGAAGAACAAGCAGAACTTGCTAAAGACTGGGCAATCAAAGAGAATGTCCCAGTTGAGAACCAAGATTATTCTGCAAAGTACAATGCGGATCTTGCTGCTTCAAGCGCAACTGCCGCTGCTAGTTCAGCTTCTAGTGCAGCCACCTCAGCTAATAATGCTAACACTTCAGCCTCAGAAGCTTCTGACGATGCTACTACTGCAAGTGAAGCGATTGTTACTGTTCAGGCTGCAGAAGCAAACACGTTAGCTTACAAAAATACTGCTCAAACAGCAGCTACTAATGCATCTACAAGCGAATCTAATGCTTCAACTTCAGCTTCAAATGCTGCTTCCAGCGCTTCCGATGCGGCTACACAGGCTTCTGCGGCAGCTACAAGCGCAGCAAATGCTTCTGACTCAGAGTCTAACGCACTTATTTCAAAAAATAGTGCGGCTACTAGTGCAAGCAGTGCAGCTACTTCAGCTTCCAATGCTAGTACAAGTGCTTCTCAAGCATCTGCAAGTGCTACTGCAGCTTCTAATAGCGCTTCAGCTGCCTCTACTAGCGAAAGTAATGCTGATACAAGCGAGACTAATTCAGCTAGCAATGCGGCGGCTGCTTTAATAAGCGAGAATAATGCTTTAACTTCAGCAAACAATGCAGCTACTTCTGAAAGCAATGCGGCTAACTCAGCTTCTAATGCTAGCACGAGTGCCTCTCAAGCATCTGCGAGTGCTACTTCAGCATCCAACAGTGCTTCGGCTGCTTCTACTAGCGAAAGTAATGCAGCCACTTCAGAAAGCAACGCAGCTACTTCAGCAAGTAATGCCTCTACTTCAGCGAGTAATGCGTTGGCATCAGCTAACGCTGCAGCTACTAGTGAAAGTAATGCTGATACGAGCGAAACTAATGCGGCCTCCAGTGCGGCGGCTGCTTTAGTAAGTGCAAATAATGCGTCTACCTCAGAAGGTAACGCTGCTGCTTCTGAAAGTAATGCTAACACTTATGCGAATAATGCATTTACAAGTGCTTCTAATGCATCTATTAGTGAGTCTAATGCATCGACAAGTGCGTCTAATGCAGCTACTTCAGAAAGCAATGCATCTACTTCAGCGAGTAATGCGGCTACCTCAGAAAGTAACGCATCGACAAGTGCAAGTGCAGCAGCTACTAGCGAAGCAAATGCTGCGGCTTCTTACGATAATTTCGATGATCGTTACCTTGGTGCGAAAGCCTCGGCCCCCTCTGTAGATAACGATGGGGATGCATTAGTTACGGGTGCGTTATACTTTGATACGACCGATGGTTCTATGAAAGTATATAATGGATCTACTTGGCTCGACGCTTACGCTTCTCTTAGCGGCGCGCTTATTGCTACGAATAATCTTGCAGATCTTTCGAATATTTCTACTGCTAGGGATAATCTTGAATTAGGTTCGACGGACAACGTAACTTTTAATAAAGCTACTATTACGAATTCAATTCAGCTTGGTACGGGTGTAGGTCATCCTGCATATAGCCAAGGTCTTGTGTGGTATGATAACATCCATAAAACACTTAATTACTACAGTGACGATCCAAACGTAATTCACGAAATTGGTATTGAAGAACATCAACGAGTTTATAACAGTACAGGTTCGACAATCTTAAAAGGTCAACCATTATATTTTAGTGGTAATTATACTGGAAATGGATTAGACGTACCTACAGTTGGTTTAGCTGACGCTACAGATGTTAATGCTTACAACGCGCAAGGACTAGCTGCTAGTGATATTTCAAATGACTCTTATGGTTACTGTATTATTGCAGGCCAGATTGATGGCTTAGATACATCAGGGCTTAGTGATGGGACAAACTTTTTTGTTGGCCTCACTCCTGGGGCAGTTCAAAATGCTTCCCCAACTTACCCTAATTACCCTATGTGTCTTGGTTGGGTTGTTAACTCAGATGCTACTGATGGTGTCCTTTTAGTTAATCAACAAAACCATTCAGTAAATTCTTTCCGAGTACGGGCTGACGCACACATTGGTGCAGATCTTCAAGTTGATGGTAACTTAACAGTTCTTGGAACTACCACCTCAGTATCTACTGCGGATGTTACAGCGGGTTCTCCGATGTTCCGCCTTAATGAAGGTAACGCTATCGGGGAAGCTGGTACAACCTTTACGGGTACTGGTCTTGATGATGCTTTCTTTGCAGGTCACTTTACAGGAACTACTGCTACAACTTATTACGTTAAGATTGATGGCGTAGGTACAGGTACTGGCGGTGTAGATACGTTCGCAGTTTCTACAGATAACTTTGTTACAACTTTTTCTTCAGCTAACGATATTACAGGTGACGCTCAATTAATTCATTCAGCAGATAATATTTCAGTTGAATTCGGCTCTACTACTGGTCACACACTTAATGACCTTTGGTCTGGTACTGCCAGTCCTATTAATGTCGATACTGGTTATTGGAGCAACCGTAATACGGGAGCCTCAGGCGTCGGTTATACACATATAGGTATTTGGTTTGACGTTACTGATGGTAAATGGAAATTAGTTGATGAGTACGATCCAGTACCAGATGGTACTATTGACGCTGCTCATGCTTCTTATAATACAGCTACCTTAGTTGCAAACTTAGAAGGCACTGTTGATGGTCGTAATATTACTACTGATGGTAATAAACTAGACAACATTGAAAATAACGCAGATGTAACTGACTCAGCAAATGTTGGAACGGCCCTCACAGGGTTCTCTACTGGAACTGATGCAGCATCTACTGATTTAATTCCTTACTACGATGTCTCAGCTGGGGCATGGGAAAAAGGAACAATTTCCAATGTAGCCCTTCAAGGACCGACAGGACCTACAGGTCCAACAGGACCCCAAGGTATTCAAGGCATCCAAGGTGATACAGGTCCAACAGGACCTACCGGACCTACCGGACTTACAGGTAACACTGGGCCTACAGGACCTACTGGTTCACCTGGGGCTATTGGTCCTATCGGGCCTACTGGTCCTACAGGTTCTACGGGGCCTGCAGGGGCTGACGGAGACGATGGTGCTATTGGCCCACCAGGACCTACTGGTCCAACTGGTGCAGCTGGTCCTACAGGCCTTACTGGTGATACTGGTGCAACTGGCCCTACTGGTCCAATCGGACCGACAGGACCTACTGGGCCTACTGGCGCTACAGGACCTGCAGGGGCTGATGGAGATGATGGTGCAACTGGTCCTACTGGACCTACTGGACCTGCAGGCGCTGACGGAGTCGATGGTTCCCCAGGACCTACAGGACCTACTGGGCCAACGGGTCCTACAGGGCCTACGGGACCTGCTGGACCTGCTGGACCCCCAGGGCCTACTGGTGCTGCGGGACCTACTGGTGCTACCGGCCCTACCGGCCCTACAGGACCTACTGGGCCTGTTGACTATAGTACAATTAATGCTCCTTGGACCTTATCGGGTGGAGGTTCAGTTTCTTGGTCTGGGGCTAACTTAACTTGGACACAAAGAATTATTGCAATTCCTGTTAATAAGTCTTTAGGTTCTGCTGGTTATTTTGATATTGGTCCAGCATCAAATTTTAATATTCCTGCATGGAACGCTTTGTTTTATGTACCGCCAAGTGGTGTAAGTAACGGGTATAACGCTGGATATATGGTTTTAAAGGCCTATACAGATAATCAAGTTATTGGAGCTAATTGGATTTTTATTGCGTCTCATAATGGGGACACAGCTACTCTACATTTTGCACCTGGCTTTACAAACATTCCAGCTGGTGGTACTTATAATTCTGGTGGTGATACTCGTTCTTGGACAATTGGAACAAACTCAAATGCTCAAGTAAATTCACTTGGGGTTGGAACTACTCCTAGTGGTACTGCGGGTGAAATTAGAGCAACAAATAATATTACGGCTTACTACTCGGATGATCGATTAAAAACTCGTTTTGGAAATATCGATTCTCCCTTAGATAAAGTATCTAAGTTAAATGGTTTTTATTATGAAGCCAATGATGTAGCGGTATCATTAGGATATAAGAAAGAAAAAGAAGTTGGTGTTTCTGCACAAGAAGTCCAAGCTATTCTTCCTGAAATTGTTGTTCCAGCACCTATCGATGATAAGTATTTAACTGTTCGTTACGAAAAAATTGTTCCGCTCCTTATTGAAGCAATTAAAGAACTTAAAAGAGAAATAGAAGAACTAAAGGGGGCTGCTGAGTAGCAGTCCCCCAATATTCCCCTCGGAGATTTATTATGGCTTTACAAACTTCCGGTGCAATATCATTAAATGATATACACGTTGAAGCTGGCGGTACTTCAGGTACTACAGCGAGCCTGAATGATTCAGACATTCGCGGCCTTATTGGTAAGGCTTCAGGTGCTACAATGTCTTTCTCTGAGTGGTATGGTGCAAGCGGAAGAGTTGCAATCAACTTAGCTATTGCTGCAGATACTCTTAACTATAATATTCAAGGCTCAAGAGGCGGTACATATGTAGCTGGAAGTACAGATGTAACTCTTACAATTAACTCTGGTGTTACTGTTGGTTCTACAAGCACTGGCACATATGCTTTAGAAACAGGAAGCAGTTGGACATCTGGTGATGTCATTAGCATTATCAATAACGGTACGGTTAAGGGTCGTGGCGGTAATGGTGGTAATGGTGGTAATGCTGTATATCCTTCTTCCGCTACTGCTGGCACTGCTGGTGGAGTTGGTGGTAATGCTTTCCGTGCGCAGTTTGCTACAACATTTACTAACAACGGTTCTGTTTATGGTGGCGGTGGAGGCGGCGGCGGCGGTGGCTCACAGTATTCTCTTTTAGAGCTAAAAAGTGGAACTTCCTCAAGTGCTTATGCGGGTGCAGGCGGCGGCGGTGGTGCTGGCGTTAACGGAGGTTCTGGTGGTACTGGAGGAACAGCTTCTGGTGCTAACCTTAATGAACAAGGCGCTAACGGCAGCGCAGGAACAGCAACTGCTGGTGGTGCTGGTGGTGGTATTGCGGGCGCTGACCAAGGCATTGACGCTGGCGCTGGCGGAGGCTTGGGAGCCAACGGCGCTGCAGGTACTACTGGCTTTTTAATTCAAAGCGCACCACAAGGTGCAGCCGCAGGAGGTGCTGGTGGTTTAGCTGGTTTCTATCAAGTAGGCTCAAGTTTAATTAACAGTGGTTCTGGTATTGGTGGCACGGTAGGTGGTAGAAGTTCTTAGCTGATATCAATAGTAAAAAAGGTTATAATAGTAAAATGAATTATAAAGTACACGTATCAGGTTATATTGAAAGCACTCAACAGTTGCTTGTTTCTTTTTCTTGTGATGATACAAAACATGAAGCTAAAGATTATCAGTCGTTAGCTTTTGATATTGTTCCTTATGGTGACATGAGTGTTTCAGATATTTTAAAAGAAATTGCCAAGCAAGCCCCAACAATATGCCAAGACATTGTTATGTATGAAAAGGTTACAGATAATGACGAAAAGTCAGAAGAGTTTAGGTCTTTAATAGGCAAAGAATTTACATATAAATATAAAGATTTATTTATTACAGATGCTGTTCAATTAATAAAAGAATCAGCACCGGAGGCGGTTGAATCCGAAACATTGTAATGATACAAACTGATATTAAATTTGGCCCTAATGAGAACACTGACAATAAACTGTTAGTATCTGCTGCTTTTAATATTCACGAAGGTGGATATATGAGCAGGGATGATATTCTTGAAATAGGACATAACGATGGGGAAATAGTATATCATCCAACAAGCTCTGGTTTAATTAGAAGTGGTGAAAATCATTTACTAACTAAAGGTAATATTCAGCTTGTTTATAATTTAAACAATAGTCTTACCGAAGAACAAATTCAAAACTACATTACATATGTTTATAACGATGAACCAAATGCAAGTGTTGTTTACGATTCTGAAAATAATTTAATTAATTTATTTTATAATACATCTTATACTCAAAATTCGTTTAAACAATTACCAGCGAAGTATGCGCCGTTATCTGATACATCTAAATTTATAGTTAGTGAAGGTAGTGATGTGCTTTGTTTCCTTAGAATTGATGGTGAACCTGAAGCATGGACTGTAGAATATAGAGATATTACTGAAACAACCACACTTAATAAACAAGGAAATTTGTGTTATTTCATATTTAGCACTGCTGTATCTATTAACGATAATCTTTTGATTCCCGCTAAAGCTTACAGAATAATTTCAGATAATCTTGAAGTTGTTGTGTCTGAGAATACTAAAGTTATAAGGATGTATCGTGATTAAATTTTTTAAAGCCCTTTATCAATGGTCTAGAATTCAAGAGGATATACCTGAAGATAGACCTAAAAGAGTTTTTCGAATGGTCAAATTACTTGGTAATAAAAAATATTTTGAATCTCGAAATAAATTTTTTGAGACGAAACAAAATGTTGAATTATTAAAAAGAGAAAAGACTTTATCAGATCTACTTGAGAATTATAAAGACTTCAAAGATTTCCCTTTAAATTCTCTTGGAAAAGAATACTACAATTTTATGCAATCAGAAGAAGTTGATTACGCAAAATTTGTAGCGGCACATAATGAAGCCGAAATGAAGAATGATAATCCTTTATTCAACGAGTTTGATAAAAGAGAAAGAGATATACATGATCTTGTTCACATTATTTTCGGTTATACTCGTAGCCGCTTTGGGGAAGGTGCAACGTTAGTTACACAATACTGGCAAGGCGGTTCAGCAGGTCTCGGAGCAATTATGTTGTTCGGAGTTTTAAGAACTATTTATAAGTGGCCATCTTCGGCTAAAACATTATTAACTGCTTGTAAAGATATTTATAAGCGTCAAAAGAATATTGACTTTAGGTCTTATCCTTTTGAGGACAATTTATTAACAGACATAAACGAGATTAGGAAACAGTTAAAGATTAGCCCACCAAGTTCGGCTATTCAAACTTGTGAACGTTTTACCTCGTGGTCTTGGAAAGGAGAAAGACGATGAGTTTTTTTGAAACTCTTTTATTCGCAGATTTGTTTATGCAAATGGGCGGATTAATGTAATGTGGTATAATGTACCACAAGCATTCAGTAAAGAATACTGTGAGGAAATAGTTAATTATTTTAGCACAAAAGAAACAGTAGACGCTACTATTGAAGGCTTTAGTATTAACAAAGATATTAGGGATACTAAAATAAAATTTACGGAAGACATTGCTAATAACAATTCTTTCGAAAATAACTTACATACATCGATGGATCGACTTATTAAACGAGTCAATTCTGAATGGTACAATTATGATTTAAATTATAATGAAGCCCCTCAATTTGGTGTTTATGGAAGTGAAACTAAAAGCTTTTACGATTGGCATGAAGATGTACTACATCAGTCAACCAATAAACAACTTAGAAAGCTATCAGTAGTAATTCTTTTAAACGATAAGGACAATTATACAGGCGGGAACTTAGAGTTAAACCATCCAGAGGAACCACAAGACTTTAATAAGGCGGGTGATGCATTATTTTTCCCATCTTATTTAAGGCATCGAGTAACCCCCGTAGAAACAGGTACTCGATATTCTTTAGTTTGTTGGTCTAATGGACCGCCTTGGAGATAGAAATGAGTAAACCTTATTTAGGAAAAGTGACTGCAGAAGAACAGAAGCAGTTAAATAAAATTATGAACAGTCCAATTAAACGGACTAAAGAAGACAAGGCTAAACCAGCTAGAAATGTTAACTTAAACATTCGCGGTGAAAAGCCAAGCTAATCTCCATTGTCCTCGCCTGTTGAGGGTCATCAGGTGGAGATACAAAACCCTCACTTACATCGATTGATAGGAGTCATAGACATGGCACAAAAAGCACGAGGCTATCAGGAAGCTATTACCGACGACGAACTTTTGAATATTATTGATTCAGGAGTTATGCATAGCGTTGGTCATTTCCTTAGTTCATCCGATCTCACACGAGAACGAATTAAAGCCACCTACGAATACGCAGGCATGGCTAAGGACCATCTTTCCCCTCAAGGGGTTTCAAGCATTGTTGCTTCAGACACAACTGAAGTAATTGAAGCTTACCTAGCTATCATCTCAGAGTTAATGTTTGAGAATATGAAGCTAGCATCTTTCTTACCTTATTCAACAAGCCCAGCAGCCCTCATGAGTTCTCAACAAGCTTCTGATGTAGTTAACTATTGTCTCTTCAAGAAGAACGATGGTTGGCGCATCTTTAATACTTGGGTTAAATCAGCGCTCCTCTGGAAGACTTCAGTTATCCGTTGGGATTACTGCGAAGAGTATGAGCATCGCTTTGAAGAGTACGACTCTATTAACCAAGTAGCCCTTGATGAACTTTTGGCTGACCCCGATATTGAAATCGTTGGTGACTTGTTTCTCGAAAATAATTTTGATTTAGAAAGCCCTGAAGCAGTTTATAAGGATGTACGTATTAAACGTAAAATCGATAAGTCCGGTGTTAAACTAGAAGTAGTTCCACCAGAAGATTTTCGTATCGACCGCGATGCATCGTCTATTGAAGACGCTAGCTTTATTGCTATTCAACGGGAAATGACTCGTTCTGAAATTCGCAAACAATGGCCTGATGTCGCTGATGATATTGGTAATTGGGATCGTTTAGGACAAGCTTTCGGTCAATCATTTGATGCTTACAATGAAGAACGTTCAGTTCGTAAAGAAGTAACTGGTCAAGAATATAACGAAGAAGGTAGTGCAAACGATTTCTTTGGTACTGAAGCTAACACAGAAGTATCAGTAACAGAATCGTGGTTACGGGTTGACCGTGACGGTGATGGCATTGCCGAGTTAAAACACTTTATCACTGTGGGAGACCATATCCTTTATGAAGAAGATATTGATATGGTTCCTCTTGCAGCCATTTGCCCGTTTGAAATTCCACATGAATTCTATGGTCTTTCAATGGCTGATATGGTTCGATCGTCTACTTTGGCGAGCACAGCTATTATGCGAGGATTCGTCGAGAATACTTACCTTACTAATTATTCTCCGAAGTTGGCTGACCCGAATGTTGTCGATTTCAGCGCCCTCCAAAATATGAAACCAAAACAAATTATTGCTACTAATGGTAATCCAGCAGCAGCAGTATCTCAAATGCCCCCAGAGGCAATTTCTTCTTCTACAGTACCCCTACTAGAGTTCTTGCAACTACATAAAGAACAAGCAACGGGTATGTCGAAGGCAGCCCAGGGGTTAAATGATGCGTTATATGTTTCAGGAAATAGTGAGCAAAAGGTTTCTCAAGTACAAAGCGCAGCTCAAAAACGTATTCAACATATTGTTCGTCGATTTGCTGAGACTGGGTTTAAGCGTTGCATTCTTGGTGTATACCATCTTATGCGGCAAAACATGAAGGAAACTTTGTATAGTACCCCGAATAGCCAAGGCGCTTATAAATCCGTAGACATTTCTAAACTCCCCGAAACGATGGATGTTCAAGTGAATATTAACGTCGGTGAGAATAGTAATGATTCCCGTATGCAAAAAGTTAATGTTATTGGAACTCAAATCATTCCAGCCCTCCAACAGGCGGGTCAGGGTATTGCGGTTAAACCTGAAGCTGGTTTAGCGCTAGCTTACGAGTCTATTAAGGCTATGGGTCTCGACCCTACACAATACCTTCGGGATTACGAAGATCCAACCTTCCAACAGGAAGCACAACAAGCTATGGCTCAACAGCAACAAGACGCTCAAATGGAGAAACAAGTTGCTCAAGCAGTTCAACAAGGCCAAATGGCTTTGAATGAAGCTAATATTCGTTATACCCAAGTTCAAGCAGATAATTCTCTGCAAGACAATACTAAACAACTTGCAGTTGCCCTTGACAAGTCTAACCAAGAATGGTCTAAACTTGCTTTGGAAGCTGCTAAAGATGGCATGTCCTTACCACCCCGCCCCGACTTCGAAGAGTTATTCCAACTCGCTATGACGGGCATTCAGGCCATGTCTAATCAATTACCCGTCTCCCCAGCGTCTGCTGTTCCTTCTGAGGAAGAAGAAGCTATGATGGCTGAGATGATGGCACAAGGACAAATATAAATGGATAAATATAAAAAGACAGCTGAGAAGAAGCTGACTGGAAAAGTTCATCCTGACGTACTCGCTAAGGAAGCTTTGATTAAATCAGAGTTTTCTTCGCGGGAACGCGAGAATTTCTTTAATGACGCTTACGGAGAAGTCTTAGTAGACTTATTTGTAGAGTGGCTTAAAACAGACCCCCATGAAACTAAGAGCCGTGAATTCTTATATAATACAGCTTTAGCTTTGGGCTCCGTAAAAGAGAAACTAATTTCTATTGAAACTTACGGGAAGAACATTCCAATTTTAACTGAGGACAACTAAATGAACGAACATAAAGAAAAAGCGATTGCAGTATTAGAAGCTGCGATTGAACGCGATATTAAGATGATTGCTCAACATCCAGTACGAGTTTTAGATACTGTGAATACCTTGAGCAACATGATTAAAATTCGAGATTATATTAAAGCAGAAGTAGCTGTACCCAAAGAAGCACCTACAAAAGCTAAAGGAGACAAGAAATAATGGATGATACTGAAGTAAACGAAGTCGCTACCCTCGATGAGGATGCCATTTCTACTGATGTTAATACCGATCGCACTGAAGATGAAATCTTGGCTGACATTCTAGCTAGTACCGAGTTCCTCGATGAGGATGAAGTACCTAGTATGGAATCTCTACCCGATGAGATTGAAGAAGAAGTCGATCCTGACGAGTCCGATTCAGAAGACCCAATGGATGAAGACGAGTCAGAAGATGATGTTGAAGACGAGATTGATGAAGAATCTGAAGAAGACAATGAAGACGAAGATGCCTCTGATAAAGACGCTACCGACGAAATTATTGCCTACGAAGAAGATGAAGTTGATTGGGAGGTCCACGTTCCCGTAACCATTGATGGTGAACAATCCCTCGTATCCCTTGCCGAACTTCGCAAAGGATATGCTACCGAACAACATCTCTCAAAGAAGGGTCGCGAACTAGGCGAAGCACGGAAAGAAATTGAAGCGGAACGAGAACAACGTCTCGGTGAACTTGTTAGTCTCACTGAAGCCGTTAATACTATGCTATCTGTTAATGAACAAGAACTTGCTCAACAGTATCACGCTGTTGACGCTGAGATTAAGAAAGCTAGGGAAGAAGGTAATACTTACGATTTAGCCGAACTTAAAGATAAGCGAGAACAAGCACAGCAAGCATATTGGGAAGCTCGAAATACCCGTGAAGCAGTTATTACTCAAACGCAACAACAGCGACAAACAGCTGAAGCGCAAGAGTGGAATCAGAAAGTAGAAAAATTCTTTACTGAAATTGAAGAAGTAATCCCAGGATACGACGAAAAGTATGCTGCGAACCTTCGGGAATTCGGTAGTGAACTTGGACTATCCGAAGAATTTATGATGACTGTAGCCGATGTATCGATTGTGAAGGCATTAGATGATTACCGCAAACTTAAACAAGGTGTCAATACTGGTGCTAAGAAACGAGCTAAGGCTTCTATTAAGAAAACTCCCGTAAAAAAGGCTAAACCAGCCCAACAAAAACAGCGGGACGCTGACCAAATGATGAAGGCTCGTGCATTCCGAAAGGATGCTTCACAAGACGATCAAATGGCTTTCCTCCGTAACTACGCCTCAAAATCTCTTAACCAATAAAAAATCAGGTGATTTTAAATGGCAACAAATCCATATGCAACTCGTTCGTCTGCAAGCATTGCTTCAGGCACGAGTAACACTAACGTTTCAGAGCGTGAAGATCTAGCTAATTTTATTAGCATGATCACCCGTGATGAGACCCCTTTCACATCTTCTATCGGTAAATCGAAAGCAACATCTGTATACCACGAATGGCAAACAGATAGCCTCGAAGCCCCTGGTAACAGCCGTCTCGTAGAAGGCGCTGACTATGCAACTCCAGATGCAACTGGCTCAAACGCCGATGGTGCATCAGGTGCGGAAGCTTACAAAACTGGTCCTAACCGGACTCGCTTGGGTAACTTCACACAAATCAACGGTAAAACCATTGCTGTCTCAGGTACGAAACGTGCCGTAGACCAAGCTGGTGTTGCTGATGAGTATGCTTACCAGTTGAAAAAGCGCGGTACAGAACTGCGTCGTGACGTAGAAGCCGACATTGTAAACAGCAACCAAGTAGCCTCTGGCTCAGGTGCTCGTACAATGGGTGGTTACACTTCATGGGTAAACAACGATGACACTGTTGTCTATAAAGACGACGGTTCTTCAACCATCGATTGCGCCTCACCAGCCCTTGCTAACCAAGGCGAAGGTTCAACAGGTATCACTGCAGGTTCTGCTGATGGCTACGACGCCATTACCCTTGCCGATATCGACACAGTAATGCAAGGCATCTACGAGCAGGGCGGTAACGCTACTACTCTGATGACTGCACCAAAAATTCGTCGCGACATTTCTGCGTTGGCCCACGCCTCAGGTGTGAACACTCGCCGTAACGTTGACGAAACTGGTTCACTGCGTCAGTCAATCGACGTTTACATGAGTGACTTTGGCGATATTGCTATCGTTCCAAACTACATCATGGGTCTGAATGTTCCTACGTATACTACTACTACAGCGAACACTTCATTCGGTAACGCATTTGCGTTCATCTACGATCCAAGCTACTGGGCCATTGCGACTCTTCGTCCAATGAGCGAAGTAGACGTAGGTCAGAAAGGTGATAGCACTGTTGGTATGCTCGTAGAAGAGACTACCCTTGAGTGCAAAAACCCGAAAGCTTCAGGCGCTATTTACGGCCTCAAGTAATTTCTGTGGGGAGATCCTTCGGGGTCTCCCCCTTTATTCTAGGAGAATAACTAATGTCTTTAGTTCTTAAAATTACAAACCCAACAGGGACAGCCTCAGGTGGGGTAGCAGCTAATTCAAGCCGTTTCTACCAACTTAACGATGCTGCTTATGTTGTAACAGGCGATGATGATACAACAATTACTTCGGCTGTAGTAGGCGCGACTACTTATACTACTACTACTCTTGTAATCAAAGTAGGTCACTTAGGTCGCAATCAAGCATTTGATGAACTTCTTTCATCTTAATTTCCGTAGGAGAGGACAATGAAGAAATGGGATATCACTCCTGGAATCGATATTAAAGATTCTACTCTGAGGGGTGAAGTTTATTATGATAAAGGTGTTAAGGCAGATTGGCGTATTACGCAAGACCTTGACCCCTTTTTAAAACAAGTTAAGCTTGAAAGGGAGCAATTAGATGCTAGCCCTCAAGCAAGAAAAGGTCACTATCGAAAATTTGCTACGATACCCGATGTGATCGCTATTGAAATTTTACAAAATCACGGTCTCGATATTCATCATCCTGAGTTTATGAAAACAAAGGAAGAAGTCCAGAAACTTAAAAGAGTTATCATGGCAGAATACCCAGACTTAATTGTGAGTACTTAGGAGGCTCTTATGTCTACACCTCTTTATGATGCGCTTGTAACGAAAGTGCGAGATTGGTCTAATAGGGACTCGGAGTCTCTACCCGATTCGATTGTCAAGGATTCCCTTGGTTACGCTTCGGAAACCGCTTATCGCGAACTCCGTCTTCAAGGTATGGAAAAAGTTTACAGCTTTGAAGCAGATAATGATGGCAATACTTTTAACGTTCCAAGCGATCTTAAAGAGTACATTTCTCTCCGGCAAGTTACTAGCGCTTTTGCTAATGTAGCTGGTACAGAAACTTTTTCTTTTACCGCTACAACTGGTCAAGCTACTTTTATTGGTAACGATAACGATGGTAAACGTTTAGTTTATATTCCTAACTCTATTTTAGTAACACTTAACGGTGTTTTCTTATCGTCAAGTGATTATACTGCATCTAACGGCGTAAGTATTACTTTGACTGTACCTACTTTTTCTTCTGATGAATTGAATGTTGTTGCATTTAATAGTGTGTTAGATAGTGCTTCCGTTGAAACTTTTGAATATACAGCTACGGCAGGTCAAACTACTTTCACAGGTGTTGACGATAATAATAATGAGTTATCTTACAAGTTAAATCGTGTTCTCGTAATAATTAATGGTATCTACCAAGCAGCCTCTAGCTTTACGGCTACAGATAGGACTTCAATTATTATTAGTCCAGCCGCTAACCTTAATGATAAGATTGAAATAATTTCCTTTAATGAGACTTCAGTTTATTCTTCCGAAGTTTCTACGATTGAGCGCGATACAGTTACTTATGATAATCGTGCAGATTACAGAAGTTTTGTTAGTGATTCTACAAACAAATATTCTTCTCACCTTTGGACTCGTCGTGGAGATAAGATTATTGTTAATCCACCTTTCAAAAAAGGTGATGCATTTGAATTATATTACTATTCAGATGGTTCTAATCTAGGTTCTGAATACCCAGTCACTAGTGCTAACTTCCAAAAAGGACTTGTTGAAAGTTCTTCATTAGAAGCTGGCGGGACCCCTCTTTATTTCACATCAGCTACTACCCCTGTTATTGGCGAAGATATACCTTCGAATACTCAAGGCGGTGCGTATACTAATGTGTTTTATTATAAAGGATTAGAAGAACCTAATTACTTACGGGATAACCAAGAGCGTCTTTTAATTTATATTGCCTTATCATTTATCAATGATTACCTAGGCGAAGATACTGCATCTCAAAAATATGAAACAAAATCTGCAAGTTTAATTCAACGTTTAAGTAATGAAGAAGTTTTCAAACAAGCTTCTGGCGGTAACGTTCGAGTTAATTTCGATGGACCACTAATTTAGGGAAAAATAAAAAATGAAAGAGTTAGTTGACCTCGCCGCTTGCGGTACAATACTCACCTCGTACTTAGGTTTCTTACCGCCAATCGCAGCAGGCTTTGCTATTATTTGGTATTTAGTTATGTTGTACGATCGATTTTATAGAGGGAAGAAATAATGTTTGGATTGTCTAGCACAGCCCTCAGCGGTATTATTGGTGGCGCTGGTGGCTTTATATTTAAGCTCATCGGGCAAGCTGCTGAAATGAAAGCTGCTGAGAAAAAACATCAGATGGATGTTATGGCTATGCAGTCCGAAAATTACTTTAAAGCCCTCGATAAAGAAATTGAACTTGTAAAAGTTAAAGCCGAATTCGAAGAACGTGTTTCTTCTTTAGACCCGCTACGCGCTGTTACTCGCAGAATTATTGCAGTTGGTCTTTTGGCCCTTGTCGCATTTCTCCCGCTATACGTTATATTTGGTGGATTAGAATGGATTTGGCTTTTAGAGAATAGTACCCAAGATGGGTTTTGGATTTTCTCTACAAAAGAAATTATACATACTATTGTAACTAAAACAGGTTTACCTGTAGAATGGCTATTTGGTGTTTCAGAAGCTTTCGCTTTAGTAATTAGTTTTTACTTTGGTGGATCTGCCGCGCAGATATCGAGCCCCTACAAAAAATAATACAGGAGTCTATACATGGCTGATGAAAAAAACCTTTTACCCTTAATTGGTCTCGACCAAGCGGGTATTATTAAAGATGTCCCAGGGCATATTCTGCCGCAACCTGCTTTTACTGATGGGAAAAATATTTTATTTAAAAATTCTTCCGTTCAAAAACGTAAGGGAACAATTAAAGCAGTAGACGACGTTTCAGCGATTGTAGCTACAGTAGTAAGTACTTCTGGAAATAAAATAACATTTAACGTTGATCCCGCCCTTACTGTTAATAGTGAGTTTGAAATTGCTAATGCAATTCCTTCTGAATTTAATGGAACTTATAATGTTACTTCCGTAAGTGAAGATAATAAAACAGTTACTGTTTCACAAACTCTTACGCCTTATACAAGTAGCGGTACGTATTCGTTTACTCCAAAAATTGATTTTGTAGATTATTGGCCAGCCCCTAACAATCCACAGTATATTGAAGTACAACAGAACGACGCTGCTAGTCCAGCGGCCCCTGTGTTTAACTCTATTAGGGCAGGCGGCATTCGCGAAAGGATTGCTTTAAAATCTTACGAAGTTAAAGGGATTACCCAATCACTAACACCTACTATTACTTTTGAGGGTGACCCTTTTAATCTGACTAATTACGATTTAAACGGAACACTTGTTGTTAGACCTGCTGTAGAAAGAGAAATTAAAGCAGGAGAAACACTTAAAGTATTTAACGCAAACCCCGCAACGTATGATGGGAGTTATATTGTTACTTCGATTACATACAATACTGGAACAGGCGAAACTGAAATCTTATGTTCTTCAGATTCCGTAAATACCTTGTTATTAAATGTTTACACAACGGATAGCGCCGATCTGCGGAGAGACACTTTCTCACCAACAAGTTATCTTGGAATTACTTCTCAAGATTGGCAGTCTACTTTTTTTGCTGGTGGCTACGCTTACGTTATTAACGATGGATATCATACTCCTCATTATTTACTTGCTTCTTTAGGGAGTAACTATGTAACCCCTCAGTTAACACCTCTCCCAGGTTGGGATTGGCAACGTTATCTTGGTGAAGAAGTTCATGTGTCCTGTAAAGTTATTCGCGGCTTTAAAGATACTCTCATTGCAGGTAATCTAAATCTTTACCCCATTACAAATGGTGAACCTTCTTTAAACCCCTCTAATAGTAAACCTGGAACAATTCGAATTTCTCGAACAGCAGCGCCAGGAGAAGTACCAACGTCTTGGCAACCAGCTTTAACAGAAGCTTTCGTTGAAGAGCGTGAATTATCTACTACTTCAGGTATCATGGATATTGTTCCGTTACAAGGTTCGGCGATCGTTTATACGACAAATTCAATTCACAGTATTAAATATGATTCTCGCGGTAACGTTTCAGATGAACTTATTGCTGATGGTTATGGTGCTCTTGAAACTGGTTGTGTACTTGAATTTGATGGTAAACATATTGTTATTGGTTCCGATGATATTTATATGTTCGGAGGACACCCAGGCTCTATCCAATCAATTTGTGATGGAAAGATAAGGGATTATTTTTATAATAATTTAAGTCCAACCCCATCGTATCTTGATAACATTTTTATGATTCGAGATACTTCCTTAGATGAAATTCATATTTATTATCCTACTAAACTTTCAACTAATGGTTTTTGTAACGAATATTTAGCTTGGAATTACCGTAATAACACTTGGACTATTAACGAATGCAACGATCTCGTATCAGGTTTCTTAGGACCAGTCCGAGGTGGTGGTGTCGCAGGTGGTACTGTCACTTTTTCTGGTGTAGGTAATCTCGCGAGTTCTTCCCGATCAGATCAACAATCAATTACAGTTGATCTTGATGCTGATTACACAATTATTGGTGGTAATGAAGTTCAAACTTTAGATTACTCTGCGGTTAATACAACAGCAGCCTCTACGTATAGTGAAGAAAAATTAAATATTACGATACCATCTGAAATCATTCCTTTCAACGAAGAAATTGTTGAGTTTAACTTTGATAATTCTTTTGATTCAGGTGCTTCTTCTAGAGATATTGGAACACAAACAGGTTCTACTTCAGGTGTAGGGACGTATTCAGATATTGGCGATACAGAAATTGATTTAGTTGTCTCTAACGTTACGACGTCTTATCCTTCAGAATTTATTAGCTTTTTTAATCCTGAAAGTTCTGTTTACCCTCGATATATTTTTTCTAGTTATGGTATTCTATATGAAGACCAAATCCCTTTTACACCGAATACAATCACAGTTGGGCAAGTTACTTTTGAGAACGAAAATGAGGACGGCGTTATAAGAACTAGTCCAAGTTTTGTTGAAGCAAAAGCTACTAGGGATAGTTCTTTTATTTATATTTTTGCTGAAGATGTAGTTTATGCTGACAGTTCTGGTTCATCATTGGCTAACCCGCCTGATCAATTTTTTGTTTTTCGCCAATACGATGGTAGCGGAGTTGCAGAAATAATTCCTAGTTCAAGTGGTCCTATGGGATTCAGTGACGGTAATTTTTTGGAAGTAGTTGCAACTAGCGCAGCTTCAGTTAAATATGAGTTAACTAATATCCCAACGGGGTCTGATATTGATTTCGTTGTAGATAGCCAAACCCTAACTGAAAGTTCACCGTCGCATATTTTTGTTAATGAAACAAATACTTCACGTTCATGGAGTATGACAGGTACAGTACCTACAGTAAGTCATTCTAGTACTACTAATGCGGATGGTTCTTTAGCTGCAGGTTCTGGTACAACTTCCCCGACAAACATTTCAGGGTTTACTGGTTTAAACTTAGTTGAAAATATTACTCAAGATATTCCTGTTGGAACAAATGTAGCTCGCGCATCCGGCTGGGTAGCAGTTGACGAAGCAGCGAGTGATGTTGATTTTTCTAATCTTAATACTACGCAAACTTACTTTTCTATTGGGGGGACAGTTAATAACCAAACACTGCAAACAGCAATCAGTGAAGAACCCTGGTTTGCTGATTCAAGTCAAAATGCTATAGCTTTTGATAATGTAGGGTATTATTTAATAAGACAATATAACTCATTAACAGGTGGTTCTTTCCAAAACGAAAGGTTTGTATTATATGAAGTGACTAGGGCAGGTGTTGTTTACCCTGATTTTAGTGGAGGCGAATCTACTGATACGTATTATGCTAATTACAAAATCTTAGGTGAAATCAGTTATATAAATAATAATATATCTTCTAGAAATGCTTTTTCTTTCGATACTACTGAAGGTTCAAGTGTTGATGCAATTTATACTTTAACCAATGGTTCAACAGTAAATGTAGGAGAAGTAACTTTATCGATAGGTATTGAAACTATAACGGATATTTCTTTTGCACCTAACGACACACTCACTCTTAATTTTGAAGAGGTTTCTGCAAAGAATTGGTCGGTAATACTTGGAACCGCAGCGCAATTTGCTTTATCAGGTGATAACTCTTTTCCAGATTTATCTACTCAATCATTTCCGGCTAATATAGGTGCGGCAACTGCAGTATCGTATGCTTCTAATATTATTAATGGTTCTAATGCAATATTAAGGTCACAACCAAAAAGTTCTGATAATACAATACTTCAAGTGTTTTACCCTAATTCAGATGTTTCAGGAACAAACACTAATATTACTCTTACGCTTACTCAAAACGATGGCTCTAACGTAATATCAGACGGGGTTACTCCCGTAGGTGGCGTAGCTACCTCAACAGGTACTCGTGTTGCTCAAGGTCAATTTTTTACTCAATATAGAATTGTAATTGAAGATAATGAAACTAACCAAGTAATTAATATTACTCCTACATTTAACTCTACTAACATCAATCTCAGTGGCGCTCAAAATACTTTTGCAGCTGAGGTAGGTGAGTATTTTAGGGATGAAATTATATCGGCAGTTAATTCTAGTGGATTTATGACTAACGAGCCTGATTGGTATGACGATGGCTCTTCTGGTTCTTCTGGTTCGGATTACGTTATTCGTATTGGTACTCAAGATATTGAAAATTATTCTGTTACTTTAACAAATATTAATACAACAAATCCTTCATATCCTGGAGCTTCTAGTGGTACTAATAATACATTTAGTTTTGTAGATAGATTAAGTTCAGATGGCCCTCATACGCCAGATACTTTAGTAGTTAAAAGCCCAACAAATACTACAATAACTTCATTAACAACACGTTCTGGAGAGAGTATTGAGAGTATAATGAGTCGGGTAGCTTCAGCTATCCAAACAGATACTAATGATGGTTGGGGTGCATCTCACAATGCATCTAACGATACTATTACGTTTACTGCTACAGCACCAGGGAGATATCCTCTTAATTACAGTAATGGTGCACCCGCTGATTTAGTTTATACTGATTACGCTGTAATTAAATTTGATTATACGCAAGGAACTAACGTGTCTTCTGCGGGTAATATCCCAGATATTAACGCAGTTATTACTACTCAAGGAGCAGACGAATCCGTTAAACTTACTTTAGTAGACCCATCAAGAGACAATTCAACTCTTAATGGCCCTTACGAAGATACATTTGAAGCTGGCGGTGCTACAAACGAAGACATTGCTAACTCGATTAAAAATCGTATCGATAGTGTTTGGGTTAATTGGTCGGCTTCCGTTGTTGACACAGGAGTAGCTGCCTCAGGTACGGCTACAGGTAATCAGTGGAGAGTTACTTTAACTTCTACGACTAATGATTGGATTCTTAAGAATCGCACTTCATCTGATATTACTTTGAATGATGTTATATACCCAGCGGATCGTGCAGTATATATTAAAAAAGTAGAATACGGAAGCGGTGTTACAGGGAATGCATCAAGCGCTGTTGCTGGAACTAACTTTAATGCTGATACAAATGTATCTACTAATTTTATTCCAGCGGACATTCAAATAGGTCATCCTACAATTAATCCAACGTCTATTACAGCTAGGGTTGAGTATGCATCTTCAGTAGTTAGCCAATTAGTTACATTACCTTCAGAAGGTAATTCTAATAGCATGGCAACTGAACTTGCAAGTATTTTGAATTCTTCTGCGGTCCCAGCGTTATCTGCGACTTCAGCAGGCTCTACTTTAACTATCACAACGAATGATTTAACTCAACAAATTAATAATATTACTTTTTTATTTGATGAACAAACCACTCAAAATGAACGTAATAGTGTTAGCAGAACTAATGGTAATGATATTGCAGGTTCAGGTGCTATTCCAAGTACAGTTCTTGCTTTAGATACAGTAACGGATTCAGATAGACCTTATCCTGCAAATAGTTTTAACCTTAATAAGTTTTATCCTATTGTAGCTAGTCAGACTTCTATTGTTTGCGAAGGCATTGGTTATGCATTTAATGCTGATCCTCCGAATAATGTAGTTGGGTCTTCTTATGATTCTTACGTAGAACGCGTACAATTACCTATTGATAATTCAGTTGAATATAAGAAAGCAATTTCGTATATTCAATTATTAGTTGAAGATGGGAACGTTAAAGTTAAAATTTCTGGGACAGACGCTCCAGGGAAACAAACTAATTTGTATGTAGACCATAATGGTGACGCTGTTAACTTTAAAGAGTTTGATTACGACGACGATTATAAGTTAGACTTCCGCACTAATGGAAGGGTTATTAACTATTACATCAAAGACGGTTCAGATTATCTTGTAACTGATAGTGAATATAAAGGATGGCGAGTATCTGGAGTAGGCTTTAAAGTCGAACCAGCAGAATCTCGCGGTAAACGATAATATAAGAGAGGGGTCTTTCGGGACCCCTCTTCATTGAGGACAAAATGATTATACGAAATATTACTGACAGTGACATCTGTCAGCTTATCGCTCTTTGCGAAAAAGAAAATACCCCACGAGCACATCAAGGTGATGGGCTTGGGTATAACTCTTATAATGAATATGTATGGATTAAGAATACTCTTAATTTATATGAACAAGCTAAAGACCCTTCGTCTGGGAATCTTTGCATAGGGGTGTTCGATGAGAACAACGTTATGTTAGGTTTTCTTACAGCCAGTTATTTTTCGAATTGGTATACTGGGTCGTACATTGCAGATATGAAAGATGTTTGCACAGACATGACCCATGAAAAATACCATGAGGTCTTTGAAAAGTTATTTAGACGGTTTATCAATCACTACGCTCAACTCGGTGTTACCGATTGGCGAGCGGATACGATTAGGTCTCAAGACGATAACGGTCTGAAGTTTGGTAATTACATTAAGAAACTTTTTGGCAAAGAGAATGATATTGTTCTCAACACTTCCGTTAGGGGAGTAAACACAAGTAATTGAGGAAACAATTATGAAATACGAAAACGAAATGTTCCAAGACCTCATGGGAATCGTTAGGGAAACCGATGATAAATGGCTCAATAAAAAACTTAATAGCCATATCTGTTATAAGGGTGGAGGAGGCCGTACTACTACTACTACTGCCGCTACAATTCCTGAAGAATTCAAACCATTCGCCGAAAAATACGCTGGTATGCTTAGTGCTTCTACTGGGAAATTCGGGCAGGTAGGCGAAGAAGCCGAAGCACTCAAACAAGCTCAAGCCCAAGCATTAGGGCGGGCTGGTAATATCCAAGAAATTGGCGCAGCAGGTTTGCAAGCACAACAAGAGGCTCTTCGTGGAGAAGGCCTTTTCGGTGCTCGTGATTTATCTGCACAACAAGCAGGTCTTGCAGCGGATGCTCAAAGACGTCTTGGCTTAGGTACTGCGCAACGCCAAGCAGGGGCTGCTATGGGTGGCGGTGCAGGTGGCGCTCGCGCTGCTCTTGCACAACGTGAAGCTGAATCTCAAGCGGGTACACAACTTGCTAGCCAACTCGCAGAACTTGAAGGTCAAGACTTAGCTGCTCGTCGTGCTGCTTCTGCAGCTGCTCGTGGTGAAACGGGTATGATGCAAAAAGCTGGTATGGCTGATATCGATATCCTTCGGGGAGTAGGTCGGGAACAAACTGATCGTGCTCAACTGATGGCTGAACAACCTGTTCGCGGTCTTAAAGAGATGGGCAGTATTTTTACAGGTATCCCAATGGGCCAAACTTCAGTTCAAAGAGGAGGCGGAGGTAAGTAATGCGTAGTAAAAAAGATATGATGTGTTCTTGTGGGAAGCCGAAAGGTAGTTGTAAATGTGGTACTTCTAAAGTTAAAGGTTACTACATGGGCGACGCTGCAGTAGCTACTCCCCAACAAGAACAAGAAATGATGGCTATGCTTCCTGGGTTTCGCGCTCAAGCGCCCTTAGCCCCTCCTGAAGAAGGTCCTAGCCCCCTCGCGCAAGCAGCAACCGGACTTGCTACGGCTCCCGTAAGTAATTATGTTATGGAGCAAGGCTCTATGGCTCTTGATTCGGCTAAAGATCTTATGGGTGGTAAAGTTATTGGTGAAACCGCGGGTGATGCAGCTTATAAAACAGCTGTCGAAGGTGGTAAGAGTGCTACTGAAGCAGTTAAGGCAAGTGCTGCTGCTACAGATGCAGCTACCGCAGCTTCGGGTGCAGCTAGTTCTGCTCTTTCAGGTTTCGGCGGGGCGGCTGCTGCAGACCTTCTTACTAAAGGTAAAGTAGATGAGAAGACACTTCTTAAAGGTGGACTCGCTATGGGTGCTAACATGCTTCTCCCTGGCTCTGGTTTCCTTGTAGGTCCTGTTCTTTCTGCTTTTGGTCTCCAAGATGGTACTGCTGAAGTACCCCCGATGGGTTATGCTAATGGTAGTAAGGAAATTTCTCCTGAAGAATATCAGATGAACCTTATTAAAGAACGCATTCTTAATCCAGCTGAAGCATACGTTGAAGAACGACCTATGCTTCAAGCACCTTTATTCCTTGCAGGCGCTGCTCAAAAATTTTCTCGCGGTAAATTACCTTTAGGTAGTTTTGGTGGGGGTAAATTAGAAGGTGGTAAAGATCGTATTGCTTATCGTCACGATACTCTTGGTGACACTGAGTACAACCCTAAAGACGAAAGAGTTATGTACAAGAAAACAATTCGATTCTAAGGAGGGTTTGATGTTAGTTGAACAAATCAAACAAGAAGAAGGCTTCTCACCGAAAGTTTACGTCGATACCGAAGGGTATCCCACGATTGGTTTTGGTCGACTCCTTGAAAAGAAAAAGATGACGCAAGAAGAAGCTGAAGCTAAGTACGGTAACTTAATTGTTACTGAAGAAGAAGCTGAAAAAAATCTTCGGGATTACCTAAATGAAGCTGCCCTTCCAGATGCTATAAAATTTGTTGGAGAAGATAATTTTTCTTCTTTGAAACCAGAACAACAAGAAGCATTAGTAAGCATGGCTTATAATCTAGGTAGTGGGACTCTTAATAAATTTAAAGGGTTAAAGAAAGCTATCCAAGAAGGTGACTTAAATAAAGCTGCTTTTGAAATTTTAGATTCTAACGCCTCTAGTCAGGCGCTTGATCGTTACGCAAAAATTGCATCTACGTTTGGAGAGTTACCTTCAGCTGAAAAGTTAAGAACTACTACCTCTGGTAAGAAGTTACTAACGCGTCTTCAATCTCAAAAAGAATCCGGTTCGTACGTACCTGAAGAATATAACTATTTACTCCAAGAGGAAGTACCTATGGCCAGACCTACGAACCCCGAAGCGGGTCCTAGTGATACTGTTCCTGCAATGCTTACACCTGGGGAAGCAGTTATTCCTGCACCTGCTGCTCAGAATCCTGAAAATAAAAAACAGATAGCTGAAATGCTTAATGAAGGTCGCGTTAAAAACGATATCGCAGAAGCTAATGGAGTTCCCGTTACTTCACCGGAAGTCGCTAATATCCCTAAAGAAGAAGTGGGAGGTGGTTTCTTTTCTAATATTAAAGAAGCCCTCGGCTTCGAAGGAGGCACTATGGAAGTACCTAATATGGGAATGATGATTCCACCTAAAGACCCTACTATGGATAAGATGGAACAATTAGCTTTCAAACAAATGGACTACGAAATGAAGTCTAAAAATCGTACGAGAGATACCGTAGAAAAAATCGGCTTAAAACATCTTGAAGATACTGCTACAGCCGAAATGAAACAAATGGCTCTTGACGAGACTATGCGTAATTACGGTCTCGAAGTACCTATGCCTATGCAGCCTGTTCCACAAGCCCAAGGCTTTCAACAAGGTACTGGCAACGTTTCTTATTTTAACCCAGAAGGTTTTAGTAAAAATGAAATGTATGCAGACCGTCCAGGATTAGGCTTCGTGCAAACATTTGGTGGCGGCCCTAAATTAATGGAAGATGTTAGCGATGCGGAATTAGCAGAGATATCTCGTTTTGGTCAAACTACAGCAGAACAAATGACTGCTGGTTCTGAACTAGAAAGACGTATGAGTCAAGTCCCAATGGGTTCTGAAGTAACTCGCGTAACACCTGAAGTTCCTATTAAAATTGCTGGTAGTGATACTACAATTACGCCCCCTAAACCTGTTCAACAAGTGGTTTTACCTGAAGTTGAAAAAGCGAAAGTTACTCCAAAGGATACCTCTGGGAATACAAGTGGTTTATTTTCTAGTCTTGGAAAAACTCTTGGCGCTGGCTTTACAAATGCTTTCAAAACAGTATTTGACCCGCAATCGATTGCTACTGCTGGTATTTATTACGGAGTAAATCGCTTACTCGGTTATGACGATGCTACAGCAGCTAAACAAGCAGCAATAGGTTATCAAACAGGCCAACAACAACTTGCGCTTAGGGCTAAACTAGAAGCGGAAGCATTAAAAGATACACAAAAGACTCAAGCCCAAAGAGATAAAGAAGATATTTCTAATCAAGCAAAATTACGTGAGGCTTCTGAATCCCAATTTAAAACTGCGTTTGATCAAGTCCTTACTAAAGAAGGCTCTCAAGCAGCTTATGGGACTACCCCAGAAGCCCTTACAGGTGAAGTTGTAGCTGCACTTAGAAATCAAGGCGTAGATATGTCAGACCCAATGCAAGTTGAGTATGCAATGAACCTTGTTCCATCTGTTGTTCAACAATATAAAGAGAGTATGCAACGAGGTGAGGAAATTCTTTCAGTTCAAGATGCTTTTGATAGAGTATTCCGTTCTAAATTAGAAGTAAGTGATGCCTTATCAGTTAAAGACGATGAAGGTGAGATTACAGGTGTTGTTAAAACTGGAGTGACTGCTCCGTTGTTCAATCAAATTCGTAAGAATATTCCTAACGCTAATACACCTTCTGGCCAAGCTGAGTTTGAGTCTCGTCTTTCAGCAGCTTATAAGTTGTTTCAAGAAAGAAAAGGTGACATTAATCTTCCTGCACCTGGTCCTGGGGAGAATGAGTTTACAGTATTCTTAAGGGAAGTACTTAATCAAGGAAGTATTCGTGATTTCAAAAAATAATTTTAAGGAGAAACGTCATGGCAGATGATAATACTATGCAGGAAGCACAGGCTATTTTGTTTGGCGTTTCTCCTGTTGAACCTCAATATAAAATTGAAGGCTCGGCTAACCGACTTATCGACCCTGATACGGTCGCCCTCGCAGAACCTATTAACGGTTATAATCGTATTCGCCTTCCTGGGATTGATGCCCTTGAAGTTGAGCATATGACTACTGATAATAAAGTAATTCGAGGGGAACTTGGCGGTTCACAATTACATCAAGATGTTTTAGACCTTGTTAATAAAGGTAACTTTAATAAAGTAATCACAACTGATTCGGTTGATAACACTGGCAAACGTCTTATCGGTGACTTACAAAATGAACAGGGTGAAACTTTAAGTCGTAAACTTCTTTATCATAATTTAGTTACGCCGAATGAATATTCTTCAAGAGAACAAATTAATGCTTACCTTGTTGGTGGACTTCAAAAAGAAATTAGACGTAAACAAGGTACTATGGATGAATGGGATTTAGCTTCTGATCGTCTTACTCAAAACATTTCCTCTGGCGGCCTCGAAATAAAACCACTTGCTATTAATGAAGCTGAATATGCTTCAGCCCCTAATATGTTTAGAGGGGTAGCTGTTCGTAATCGTGATAGAACAATTATGAATAAAGCTCAAAGCACACTTAATACAGCTTGGGAACTTGGTAAATTAGGAATGGCAGAAGGGGCTTACGGTTCTTTAGAAATGCTTGGCGACTTAATTGACAGTGATTCACTTACTAAATATGGTGAAGCTCACCAAAGACGTCTTCAATATGAAATTGAGAAACTCCCCGTATTAGAAAATCAAAGTGCTTTTGATGAAAACGGTAATTGGACCATTGATGGTATTGCAGAGTTTGGTAATTATCTTTATACAAATGCAGTCATATCGTCGCCATATATGCTTAACACAATGCTCGCAGGCGCGTTGGCTCCTGCTACTATGGGTGCTTCTTTGCTTGCGCCAGCTAGTGTTTACGCAGGTCAAGTTTATAATGAACAAGATGAAGATAATAAAAACCCAGTAGCAGCCCTTATGTCGGGTACTGCTCAAGCTGCGTTAGACCTTTTAGGTCTTCGTATCGCTGGTGGTGCTGGGAATTTCCTTACAGTAGCCGGACGTAGGGCTGTTGTAGATGCAGTTCGCGCAAAGAAAAAATTATCTTTAAAAGATGCAGAAGAACTTGTTACTAAATCTTTCCAAACGTCATTGAGAAGTATTACCAAAGAAGCTCGTGAAACTTTAGCCGAAGAAATTGGTATGAAGCAAGCACTTAAAGGCATCGGTAAGGGTGCAGCTATTGGTGCTGTATCTGAAGGCGTAACTGAGTCAGCCCAGGAATTACTTGCTATGGCTGGCGAGATGAAAGATGTTGATTATAATGAAGCACGATCTAGGCTTTTAAATGCCGTAGTTGCAGGGGCTACCCTTGGTGGTGGTTTCGGTACTGCAGCAGCTACTACAGACTATATGAGCGTCCGTAATTCAATTTCTAAAACATTTAAAACTGAAGCTGAAGGTGATCGAGATACTAAATGGCAAAACCGTGAACGGTTAGCTACAAATAAAGTTCGTAGTGTAGACGAAGTTATTGATGAATATAATAGTAAGACACAAAAATATCAAACTAAAGGGTTAGATGATTTAGCGGTTAATGAACGAGAACGAAGGGATGCTGCAGGAACTGTTAGCAATGCTATTTCTTACTTTAAACGTGCTGGCCTTCAAGGTGCTGTTCAAGGTTTTAAAACAAATCTTTTGAATAAGTACATTGAACGCGGCGAGATTATGAGAAGCCTTGGTTCTGTTCTAGGTGCTAACAAAATTCACCATGGAGTAGATGATGAGATTGCTTTGCAAACTCGTGAAGCATCTTTGAATGATATTTTATTTGAAGAAGAACAAGCGCAACAACTCTTCGGTGTTAACGGTTCTAATGCTGTATCAGAGATTATGTATAATAACGATGTTATCCAGTATCTTGAAAACCTTATGCGTATTCGTCAAGGTAAGAATTTTGCTTCCCTCGAAGAAGCAGCTAAAAGTAGCGGTAAAAATCTTGAAGGCCCAAACGCTAAATATCAAGAAGCCATTTTAAAATTTGGCGATCAAATGTATAATCTAGATATCCTTAAAGGACAAGATATTGGTACATCTCTTACTGATCGTGTTATTAATAAAGGTTTTCTAGAAAAGAATATTGAAGAGTTTAAAGCTTTGCTCGTTGAAAAGAAAGGGGTAGACCCTCAAGCAGCAGAACGTATTGCTAATGACATTCGAGATTTACAGTATATTGAAAAACCTGAATCAGCAGTTGACGATTTACTATTAGACTTCTCTGATTTATCTACCGATTACAATATTAAAAATTTACAACAAGACCCTGACTTCGCTAAGTTTTACGATAACAATATTTTTTATAATCTATTTACTAGCAATGCTTCACATGCTGCTCGTTATGTTAATAGTAAATACTTTGGTAAAGGCGGTTCTAAAATTGCTGGTATGCTTCAACTCGCTAAAGAGAATGGAGAGATATCTCAAAATGAAATGGAATTTTTGGCAGCTGAATTATCCGATTATCAACGGATGAAGAATAACGAGTATGGTCGTATTGAAAATGATTTCTTAAGGAAGTCACAACAAAATGTTTTGTTTTTCACTACATTAAATCAGCTTCCCCTTGCTACTCTTGCATCATTAGTTGAGCTTGCTCTTTCTACTCGGATGCTTAGTCGCGATCTCGTCTTTAAAGCAATTGGCCCTGCTACAAAAGCCCTTGGGCTTGAAATGAATAACTACATTAATGAGATATCGGCAAAAACAAAAGTAACACAACGTAAAAGTTATTTAGCAGGTTCCAGAGCGTTGCTTAAATCTTCTGGTTATCTTGTTCAATCTCAAGGTGCGCGACAACGTGCGGGTATTGATGAAGTTTCGGGTAAGAAAAATAATCTTATGAATTCATTCTTTAAGCTTATTGGTCTTCAAGGTTTTACTAACTTTTCTCGTTCAATTCGTCTTGGTATTTCTGGTGATTACATTATGGATCAAGTCTCTGTACTTGCAGAGGGTGAAGCAAATACTATTGGAGCTCTAGAAGCCCGTGAAAACCTTGTTCGACTAGGTGTTGATATTGATTTCCTTGTAGATAAATACAAAGTCCCTGGACCGTTAACTTCAACTGATATGGAATATCTTAATACTCAGCTTCTTAATGGTAGCATTGCGTTTACAGATTTAGCGGTAGCCCACCCCCGTGTAGGTAATCGACCTAAGTTTTATAGCGATAAACGATTGGCACTCCTAATGGCTTTCCAAGGGTTTATTGCAACGTTTACTTCAACGATCCTCCCGCAAATTTATCGTGGACTCGCAGGGCGAACTATTGGTGCGCGTATGGAGTCAGTTAAAACAATTGCATTACTTATTGCATTTGGTTTTCTTGCTCAATACCTTCGTGACCTTCTTAAATACGGTGAAGTTCCTGATTGGATGGACGATGAACAAAAATTTCAGCGAGCCATTTATTCATCGGGTCTCCTAGGTACTGGTGAAAGGGTTTATGATATGTTCGATCCCTTATACCCCCAACGTACTTCAGGTGCTGTTGATAGTATTGGTAACTTCCTTGAAGGAGAAATCCCAGCGGTTTCTTACGGCGCTCGGATTGCTGATACTGTTGGTAAAGCACTCGACGGAGAGTATGGAGCAGCAGCTAAGGGCGCATTTAAATCATTACCATTAGTCGGACCGCTCCATCAAGGGGCAGTTGAAACACAAGATATAGTCGATAAGGCTCTAAGAGGAAAATATTAATGGCTAAGTTTACAGTTACCCCTACGGGGCAGGCCGGACAACTAACTCCCGAACAAATTGAGGAGATGGAAGCTCGGCAAACGGTATCGTTACCTAAGGGTGCGCAGCCAGAACTCCCTACAGAATCCCTAGGGTTAATCGATCAAGCACGAACAATCTTGGCTGGCGGGGCTTTCGTATCCCCTCCAGACCAAGCCCCGTTTGTTGCTCCTGAACAACCAGCACTTCCTGGAGTTACACCTGAGTTAAGCGCTATGGTAGATCCAATGGGTCGTCCAGTTACTGGCGAAGAACGCCAAGCACTTGTTCAAGAAGAACTTCAAAGGCAAGCCCAAGAAGTTGAAGAACGTTTAGGCCCACTCGATTTAATTGCTCGTGAAGATTTTGAAGAAGCTTATTCTTATCTTGATGACCCTACTACTGTTGGAACTATGCAACGGGCTGCAATGGATACTGGTGAAATCCTTTCTCAGTATAACTATGCTACTGAGGGTGAAGCAAATCAAACGGGTATTGATGTTCTTAATAACTTAGTTGAGTCGCCATCATCTGTTGTAACTAATAATTCTATTATTAAATCGCTTATTACTATTGGTAGCGGTGCATATGAAAAATCTGAAAGAGACCCTAACTTAGGTTCTATGTTTGAAGATGAAGCTACAACTGAATCTCTTTTAGACTTCAGTGATTTATCTTCGGGTAAAGAACAAGGCATTGTCGGTGGCGGCATTGAAGCAGAGACATTTCATTCAATGATGGGTAATCAAATGTTTAATAACATTCATCGCCCTCAGGTAAATGAATTTGGACAACCTATTGCTCGCCCTATAGTACAAGACCCTACGAATACTAATATGGCTGGGCAGTTAGCTTCCCAAGCTTTAGTTGATACAGGGTTTCTTCTTAAAACACAAAGGCCGTTGGTTAACGACGTTAATAATAAACTACCCCCTGAACAAAACCCTATGATTGACGTGTATGTTGTAGGACCTTCAGGACATAAGTTCATTATGAATGCTAAAGAAATTGCTCGTAATGAAGATCTTAATAACCTTAACGGGCGGACTCAAGTAGTACCTGTAGGGGAGTCAGGGTTTTATAGTGGGGCACTAGCTCTTACTCGCCGAGGTGATATTAAGCGTTCAGGTCAAAGTAAAAAACCGGAAAGCCTTGCAAGTTACCAAAGGAAAGCAGGTCAAGTTGGTCGTACTGTAAATCCTAATGGATTCTTTATGTATGCCCTTATGAATAGCCTTGTTAATACAGGCGCGTTAGATGAAACTACTAATGCCCAATTAAATAAAATCCTTAATACATCTGTTGGTGAGAAATCAGATGATGTAGTTAATGATAAAGTTCGGAAAAGAGAAAAGGAACTTAGTCTGTTAGCGCAGAATCTCTTAGAAGGTAAGACTAGATATGCTCCGCATTTTTTAGATCCCTCAGTTAATCGTCTTTACGATGATACTATTGATATGAATGCTCAACGATATACACAGGTTCGTGGGGCTATTCAAGCGGCTAAGAGAAGTGTTATTTCACCTAGTTATACTGACGTTACTCCTGGACAATCACTTGTTCCTAGCTCAGTAGCTATTAATTTCGTTGATTCCCTTCGGAATAATTTTGATAAAGAGTTTTCTCTTAACGAAAAAGAATTATCATTCTTATGGTCATTATCAAAAAACTTACACAGTGATTCTGATGGATGGACTATTGAACGCACATTAGGAGAGCTTACACCAGAGAAAATGCAACAGTTTGCACAGAAAGGTGCTGTCCTCAAAAAAGTTCTTCCCCAAGATGCTAATGAAGCTACTGTTTCAATGGCGCTCTCAGGTCAAATGTTACTTCCCCAACTATCCGAAGCAGACATGTCCACCTTAAAAGAAATCATTGGGACTATGGGTAAAAAGGATTGGGGTTTCAAACTTCAATCATATATTGATGCCCATAATTACATGACTAAAAATCAGTTCATGCCATCTACACTTACTGAAATGGATATGAACTCTGCTGGTCGTGCATTCTTAGCTGCTGATGTTGGCAATGAAGATGTTCTTGAACGGGTCGGCCTCATTTATGAGAATCTTAGTTTCGATCCAGAGAACCCTACTACATTACCATTTGGTTCTCCTAGAAAACACTTTTATGACTTATCATCTATCGTCGTAAAAGATTTTTATAATACTCCAGAGAAGTCTGAACAAGGTCAAGTTTTACTTTCAGCTTTAAAAGCAGCAGAGAAAGAGTATGGACAAGAGTTTGTTGATGACTTCGGTAAAAAAGTACTACTAACAACTGATTATGGTAAGGCTATTACGGCGCACACTGATGCTGCTCAAGCTCTTTTTGATAAGTATCCCTCAATATTAAACGCAGTATCTCGTTTCTCTAATAATCCAACTAGAGAAATGGCTGATGTTTATTCTCAAGTTCTCTTTAGAGCTATTGATACATTTCAAATGAGTACGCCCAAGAAAATGTCGATGGCGTTGGGGTTAGTTAATAAAGTACCTAGTCCTACTGGTTATTATAATGAGTCTATTCCTTTTGGAATGACTAAAATGATTCCTACATCTACATCTATGGTAGCATTGGAAGGTCCTCAATTACAACCGTTAACACCTCAGGTAGATCCTGGGGCGCGTGGTCGTATTAAAACCTTTGATGAAAATCCCTATATGCCACCTGCTATGAGCGCTGTAGCAAATGCTATTGGCCCTGCGCTTGGTCAGTATAGGGAATCTATTATTCTTGAAACGGCAGTTAATGAAGTCAATAAGAATAACGACATACCAGATTTCTTTATCCCTGTATTTGATAATCTAATTGTTAATAGTACAGACGCGCTTAAGTATCATTATGCAGCAAATAATATTGCAACTAAAAATGCTTTCGCTTGGAATATGAAACAAGAATTCTCTGAAGACTTTCAAAAGAAATTTGCGGAAGGTGTTAAAGAAATCCCTGAGTTAGTTTCTCTTGATAAGAATTCGCCGTATCATCCTATGCTTCAACATCTAGATGAGAACGTTAGGTTCTTAGAGAGAGTTAAAAGGGATGATCCTGATCTCGCTAAAGGTGTTAAAGAAAATGTTAAAGGCGTAGAACAGTTTATTGAAATCGCTAAGGCAAACGGTTATATCCCTATCACTCAACGAGGTGCTGATGTACCTCCGATTAGTGAGCAACAATATAAAAATATATTGCAAGCCTTTATGGTTATAAACAAATTGCGCGGTGAAAAGAATAACATGGTTAAGTGGTTAAAAGACCACGAAGGTAAACGTGATAGAGCGTTAAATAAAATTTTCCGTCAACGTTACATTTACTTTATGACATAATAATAATAATAAGAAAAGCCCCCATGGGACTCCTATATGGAATCTCATGGGGGCTTTTTTAATTTAACCTTTCATAAGGTTTTTAATGTTTTCTCGCGCTTTATTTCTGAATTCATTAGCACGTACTTGAGCTTCTTCCTCGGTATATCGTTGAGAAGTCTCAGGGTTTAACTCTGTTTTAAAGTGTTCTAAGTTAGCCTCATACATTCGGTCGAGAACGTAATCATTGTACTTAGGGGTATTCAAAATATCTGAAGGAACAGTTAATCCTAAGGCTTGAGCGTGTTCAGCATCAGTAACATTCTCGCCTCGAAGGGCGGCGGCATTGTAATTTTTCATTTTAATCTCTCATCATAATTAATAGTAAAACAGGAAAGGCAATAGTTGCAATTAACATTAATCATCCTTCAGCGCATCGATCATGCACTTTGTTTCTTGGTAAATCTCATAAGCCTTCGCCGTAGCGTATTCTTCATCAGGCTTTAACTTCATAAAGTCTTCAAGAGTTCTCTGGTAGAGGGCATCTAGATATGCATCGTTAATACCAGGAGTAAAGGCAAGGTCTTCTGAAAGACCCCACTCCTTTATTATCTCCATATCATCTACTTCCCAACCTTGAAGGGCTAAGTAATTATAGTTTTTCATAGTTCCCCTAACAGAAAAAGTATTTTGAATTGTATACATTGTTAATCTCTAAAGAACCTAATGAGGCTTCTGTCTCAAAGCTATCAGGGTCAGTTAACAATGCTTCCTTAATCTCATTGTAATAGTTTGCATTATCGTAAAGCCGCACGAAGTAATCGCGGACTAACGTATTTAATTTTGTAATGTCGCAAGCGTGAGTAGAGAAGCTATCGTGTACGGCCCCGAAAGAACCTTCCCATTCAGAAGCTACCAACATTAAATGAGCAGCATCTTGTGAATGAATAAAGTTAGGGGAGATACCAGATATGTATGCTCCAATGTCAGCTATGTGAGTATCTACTCTACCTACGTGTTTAATTTGTTTCCCAGCAATACGCCCACGATGCTTAATAGCTTCTTGTCGGTTCCGCTGGTATATCACTAGGAAATTAGATGGAGTCCACCATTGAAGATGAACATTCCGGTCATCTATTTCCTTCCGGTAATTCACTTGATGTACCGCAGCCTCTTGAAGAAACGCCATTGTAGCTAAAGGACCAGGACAAACCCTATCGATAGCCTTAATGATACACTGTGCTAACCCTATACAGTCGATCATAGTGATGCCATACTTATCTGTATAGCCCTCCTTATAACAATCTGCATACATACTCACAGACATCCTCTTTGCCCCACAGGAGTATGCTCTAGTCATAGCGGCACGTTTAGCAATACCCTTTCTAATATCTCTCATGGGCATTGACTTGATTATGCTTATTAGGCGTTCATCATTATTCTCTTGGACTACTGTGTAGAGTTCTTTGGCTACTTTAACGTAGAAGTCCGATTGAATCTCAGTGTCAATAAGCGATACTAACTTACCAGCTTGTTCATCCTTAGATATAGCAGCAAGGTGTTGCCAACCATTATTAGATCCATCGATAGGGATAGGGAGATAAGTAATGTGGTCAGGCCCATCATTCTGTACATGAATCATTTCAATACAAGCAGCGAGGAAGCTAAACGCTTTCTCCCCGTGGAGTAAACCTTCTTGGGCTGTCCTATTAATTAAATTTAAGTTACTATAAGTCCAACGCGCCCTATCTTGTAGGGTCATCTTATCAACTGAGATAGACCGGAGTCCTTCTGAGAGGAGATAAGCTTTATAATCTGAAGTAACCCACTCAGGGATGTCATCGATCTCGTATGATTGATTGTAAGAAGTAGCTGTATGAATAGCAAGCCATTTAATACCGTCTTCCCCAATACGTTTACCATCAGCAAACATCATGAGACCCCTAGCAAGGTCGTTACCTTGAAAGTTAAGGTAAGGCTCAATGAAATATAATCGACCCCGATAATCAAAGTCAGCGTATTGCCAGAAGACAGTACTGCCGATAGCCTCAGCTTTGTGGAGGATAGTTTTCATAGCGTAATTCTTAGACCTCGCTCGGAGGACTAGTAATTTCTTATTCCACTTAAGTGTAGCTTCATTATAAGCCTCTTGGTTTTCTTTAGTATCTTCCTTCATCAACTTTGAAAGAGCAATCTTAACATCTGATGGGTCGCCTTCCTCTGGCATATCAGTTTCTTCATGAAGGATTTCTTGGAAGCGATCTTTGACTACCTTAAGGACATCTTGGTTGATACCCCAAGGAGTCTGTTGAATTACATTTAAACCCTGAACGAACTCACTAGTCTTCATCTCGTAATCTTGGAAGGTAGTTATGTATTCTTTATCCCAACCCTTAATAAGACTCCGAGGCCCCGTAGGGGTATTCTGAAATAAAGCAGTGACCTTCTGAGGCTTCTCAAAAGAAGTACCTATTAAAATCTTCTTATCAATAGTGGCGTCATCCTTAAGGGAAGCCCAAGTATCAGTTGCCCTTAGAGCGTAGGGTACGTTAAGTAGTTTAACGTTGTACTCAGGGTGTGTCTTATAAGTGTCAGGGTAAATCTTCTTGAGTTCACCCATGTAAGCAATGCGAGCCTCCGTTTGTTCGGAACCCCGAATGAGGTCTGAGTAACCCGTAGCGACTACTGAGTCGAGGATACAATCGCCAATGCGAAGATGATTCCTAAAGTCTTCCTTAGGTTTATCTACCCCATACTCCAGTCCGATTCTCCGACAAATTTCTCTTCCAATAGCTGTAGACACAGTAGTAAGACGAGCGTACCCATACGGGAATTCCTCGTCGTATTTATTATAGTGTGTTCCTAAAGTATCTAGTCCAGTCATAATGAATTCAACGAGGCGGTGTTCGTGCTCTCGGAGAATCTTAGAACCAGGGTTTGCTTTAGGATTATTAATGTTAACAGATTCAACCTTAAGTTTTAAATGGTCTACAATGTCCTTCATAAAGAGTCCTTCTAAGTTACAATGTGGTTACGGGCTAATTGTTCAACTATTATATCTGCTTTTTCAAGTAAATGCAAGCCTTCTTTATCGGAAAATATCTTTTTATATACAACTCTTTTAATACCAGCCTGTAAAATCAGTCTAGCACAATGCCGACAAGGGCCTAACGTTACATATATTGTAGCGTCCTCAGTAGAAATACCTTTCCTAGCACACTTAGCAATAGCGTTTTGTTCAGCATGAATAACCCAAGGGTGTGTTTCACCTTCGTCATTCCGAGTTTCATTAGAGAATCCTGTAGGCGCTCCGTTCCAGCCTTCCGCTAGAATACCTTCACGAATAATTAGTGCGCCCACTTTATGTTTGCTATCAGTAGACATTTCACTTATTTTTAAAGCAAGATCCATGTATAGCCTATCGTATTTAAGTTGTTTCAAATCCATTATACAAAACTTTCTACATTAAATTCGTCGAGAAGATTTAATCGGCCCGTATCGTAATCATAAAAGACTTTACCAGCCGGACCAGTCAA
>Ga0255753_1000551_pt1 | contig 48936 bp, 32 predicted proteins | sample 041ome_10_FD_179953 | JGI IMG/M metagenome (GOLD analysis project Ga0255753, IMG submission 179953) | Coastal salt marsh microbial communities from the Groves Creek Marsh, Skidaway Island, Georgia - 041412US metaG (version 2) | ecosystem: Environmental > Aquatic > Marine > Intertidal zone > Salt... | reverse complement strand
AAGGACGACGAGCAATTCTTCGCGAATGGCGAGCGCCTTGAGCAACAGCGCGCTGAAAAAGCGGCGGCTGTGACGATCAGACGCGGAGAACGTCGGCCGGCGGCGAAGCGCGCGCGCATCGACGGCGCGGTACCGGTGCGGGCGACGAAAGTCAGTGGCATCGTGGCGGGTGAAAAGAAGAAACGGAAGGCCTCAACGCACGGCGGAGCGACGACATCAACGTCGGCGAGCTCGTCGAAGGCAAGAAAACCGGTTAGGAAGAGTGGACGCCTTTGCTCGCATCACGGATGTGTCAAACATGCGAGTTTCGCAAGGGCCAAGGGCGAACGGGCGAGGTGGTGTGCAAGGCACAAGGACGAGGGAGACGTCAACGTGCAGGCATTAACTTGCGAAGTCGAGAGTTGCTCGACACAGCCGAATTTTGCACCCAAGGGCGAACGGGCGAAGCGGTGTGCAAGGCACAAGCACGAGGGAGACGTCAACGTGCGGGCATTAACTTGCGAATTCGACAATTGCTCGACACGGGCGAGTTTCGCACCCAAGGGCGAACGGGCGAAGTGGTGTGCAAGGCACAAGCACGAGGGAGACGTCAACGTGCGGGCATTAACTTGCGAAGTCGACAATTGCTCGAAACAGGCGAGTTTCGCACCCAAGGGCGAACGGGCGAAGCGGTGTGCAAGGCACAAGCACGAGGGAGACGTCGACGTGCGGGCATTAACTTGCGAATTCGACAATTGCTCGACACGGGCGAGTTTCGCACCCAAGGGCGAACGTGCGAAGTGGTGTGCAAGGCACAAGCACGAGGGAGACGTCAACGTGGTGGGACCGAGATGTCAGGTGTGCGAAACCATCGCATTAGTGCTCACTGTCGCCAACCCAAAATACGCCGTCGACGGCGCGGACGGCATATTGGAGCGCCTGTGTGCGCATTGTTTTTGGAGACGGTATCCTCAGGGAGCGTATGATGGCGATGAGCGGGCCGGTGGGAGAACGCGCACGAAAAGTCGCGAGGGCATATGCGTCGCCAAAATCGTCAACTCGGATGAACTTAAGGACCTCGCTTGGAGGTGGGATGCACCTTTTTATTTCGGTTGCCCCGACGGAGATTGCACGTCGCGTCGGCGCGTCGACCTGTGGTGTTTGATCGGATGCGCCGTCTTAGGTGTCGAGATTGACGAAAATCAACACAAGACGACAAACTATGAATCGGATCACGAAGTGCGCACGAATGAGATTAACCTGTCCATCGGCATCGCTCCGTTCCATCTCATTCGGTTCAATCCGGACGCGTACACTTCAGCCACAAACAAACGAATCAAAGGATTTTATTGCATCGAAAACTCGCTCGTAAGGCGTCGCACCGGCGAAGTCAACAGACGTCTCGATGTCTTGCTTGTCACGCTGAAAAACAAGCGTCAAGAACTCGAAGCGCTTGCGGCACATCCAGAAATGGATGAGTTCGTTGAAAACGAATCTTACCTCACGGAAACGGAACTATTCTTCGACGGTTACGCTGATTAGTGAATCTAACCTTCATAAATGCACGACATCATAAGGATCGAACGAACGAACGAACGACGAAAGGAATCGAAATCAAACGCCATTGTATCTCGTGATGTACCATTCGACGCGAATTTTATTGCGAGTACACCGCGTCGACGTCGTCGAGACGCTTCACAAATCGGTCACAAATCGGTCACAGATCGAGACGCGCGCGCCTATCGCGGCGTCCACGCGTCGGCGTCGCTCTTTCGTCTCCAAATCGTTCCGTCCGGCAGCGCGACGTCGCCCTTGGGCGTCAACTTCCCCACGACCCGCTCGCCCGAGCCGTCTTTTTGATCGAAATCGATCGTGATCTCGTCGTCCGCCTTGTTTATTTTGCCCTTGATCGTCCACGCCTTGAACTTGGACGCCGCCCTGTTCGCGTCCGTCTTCTTCACGCCTCGACATCCTCGACCGCGCGCGAACGGCACGGGGTCGAGGCCCGAGACGTTTCCTCGCGCGTCGATCGCGCGCGGACACCCCGGGTGGTTGGGATCGGCGTAGTCGCCCGCGAACCGCGTCGCGCTCGCCGCGTCGGCGTCGAGCGCGCACGACGAGGCGACGACGAAGGACGCGAGCGCGGCGACGCAGACGCGCTCGACGAGCGCCGCGTTCGGCGAGGGCGGGACGCGGGCGCGGGCGCGGGCGACGACGCGCGTCGGAGGAGGCGAGACGCGCCGCATCGTCCCCGAGCGCGCGGCGGGGCGCGGTGTGCGGTCGGTCGCGCGGCGACGGCGACGCGAGACGACGAGCGCGACGAAGCGACGCGTCGATGCGTGCTGCTACGTATACGTACAAGATGCCGACGGTCGACGCGCTCGCTAATCGTCGACGGCGTCCGCGCTCGCCTCGCGTCTCGCCGCGTCGACGGCGCGCTCGAGCACGCCGGCGACGTACGCCGCGCGACGACGCGCGACGTCCGCCTCGCTCTCGTCCGACGCGCTCGGACACACGTCCGCGCTCGTCTCTCTCAGCGCGAGCTCCACGCCCTCGGGAGTCATGTGCTCGCCCCCGAACGGGGCGAGCGTGGCGTACGTCCTCGCCACGTCCTCGTCGCGATACACCAAAACCGTCGGCGCGAGACGGTCGGGATAATTCGGAACGCACTCGCGGTGCGCGATTTTCACGAATTTCGTGCGCGGAAACTTGGCGGCCAAAATTTCAAACGCGCGCTCCATTTTCTCGCAATCGCGACATCCCGCTCGCGTCATGAGGACGACGACGTACGCGTCGGCGCTCGGTCGCGTCACCTCGGCGACGAAGGTCGCTCGCGTCGCCTCGCGCACTTCGCCGTGCGCCTTCGCCGTCGCCTCCGCGGTGAGTTCCTTCATTCGCCGCGCGCGGTACTCGCGAACGTACGCGTCGTCGTCGTCGTCGTCAAAGTCATCGCCATCGCTCGTCGACGCGTCGACGGCGTCGTTTCGTCGCGACGCCAAAGCGCCAGCGTCGTCGAACGATGCGGTAAACTTTTCCGGTTTCGCGGGCTTGGGCTTGGGTTTGACGTTCCCTAACCGCGCCTGCGCGTCGTCCCACTCCGTGCTCGTGTCCACGTGCGAGGGCGCGGCGTGCGTGAACGAGCCGCTGTCCATCAGGCGCGGTGTGGCGCTCGAGCGGCGGTTACGAGTCGCGCGACTCGTAAGTTTCTACAATCTAACAATCTAACGATCCCACCACCCGGTCGGATTCGAATTTGAATTTGAATTCCACGATGGCGGTGGTTTGCGCGTCTCGCGCGGTGGCGGCGATGATTGCGGCGGTCGCGGGCGAAGAAAATCGAAATCGACGTCTCGCGGCGATTCGGCGCCGTCGTCGCGCGGCGCCAAGCCATTCGTCACACCGCGCTCTTGCTGCATCCTCGACACGACGAGTATCTCAGCGCGAGCGATGAATTGTTCTTTGCACAGTTTGTTCACCTGACGCATGTAGTCTTCGAGTTGGACTTTGCCGTCGTTGAGGAGTTCGTCCAACGCGTCGAGCGCGTCTTCGATGGCTGCATCCTTGGCGTGCGCGTTTAAGAGCTGACGACTCATCGCGTCGGCGGCTTCGATCCCGGTTTCGGGATCGAACGACACTTCTCCTGTGTCTGGGTGCGCTTCAAGCCACCGTTCCATGGTCGCCGTCGCCCCTCTGAGCTCCTGCGCGTCGCGTTCAAACTGATCGCACATCGATCGCAACACGCCCTTTTCCTGTTCTAGATTAATCTTTCTCGCGTAAAGCTCGGTTTGATGCGCCAAGAGCGTTTCGATGAGCTGTGCGTTTGCATCTAAATGACGTTCGGTGCCAGACTTCAAGCGATCCGTCAAAGACTGTATCGCTGTTTGACGAAACCACGCCTGCGCCGCCGTCGCGTCGTCGGCGCGCGGACTCGTCGTTGCTCGCTGCCCTTGCGCGAAACGCTCGTTCAAACTCGGTCGTCGTTCGACAGACACGCTAAACGGGACTCGTTCTGGTCTCGTCTCCGCCGTCGACGCCGTCGCCGTGCGCTGCGTCGCCTCTCCCGCGTTCCCTACCCCGCGCGCCGGTTTCGAAAACAGCGGCGGCTCCGCGCTAAACACGTCGCTCAGCGCCCGCGCCACATCGCTCATCTTCCGCCGACGATCCCATCGAAACACGCGTTCGATCACCACCATTCCATCTGATTCCACGCACCCGTGATTCGGTTTTACTACCATATCTCTCGTCGGCGTCACGAAACACGTCGGCGGCGTCGTCGGATAGTCGCTGGGCGCGTACATCTTCACCGGAATGTTATACCTCGCACCGTTGTATTCGATCGGTATCGTCCCTTCCGCGCACAGCAATCGCTCGCGCGAGCCATCGTTGTGATAATAATCGTCGTCTCGCACCGTGAGCGAGGGAAACCGCTGCGCTTTACGTCAGTAAAAGGTAACCAACTTGGATTGGAATCGTGTGTGCGCACCGTGATGAGATCGAGAAAGTTTTCGCGCACGACGCGTGCGTTACCGCGCGCGATGTACGCGAGAGGGTCTTCGTCGCGTTCTGCGTCGAGCAGGGCGAGCGCGCGTTGCGCGGACGCGCGAGCCATTCGCGACGCGGTCGTCAATGACGATTGCGTGGCGCTCGAGCAGTCAAAGCGCGGCGAGACGCTTGGCGAAATCGTATCGAAATGTAATTTTTACACGCGTTTGATGGATGCGCCGGGTCACGCCGCGGCGTCGGCGGTGCACCCGGGGAAGACGGATTCCCAAGCCTCGACGTGCGTCTCGGCGAGCGCCTTCATGGTGACGGCGCAGTTCGCGAAGGCGGCGTTGATGACTTGTTCTAATTCGGCGTGCACGCGCGGGAGCTCGTTGGTCATGCGAGATTTGATGTCGTCGTACTTTGCTTGCGCGTCGTTCACCGCGGATTCAGCGAGGCCGACATCGCGCTGTAATTCTTCCACGGTGACGGGCGTCGGGGATGTGACGGCAGCGGAGAGGCGCTCAAAAATTGTCGTCGGTTGCGGCGGCGGCGGCGGCGGCGGCGCGTGCAACGCGTGTTCAAGCTTGGCGCGCTTGGACTGCACCTTGGCGCGGCACGCTTGCAGCTTCAACAACGCGTCGAGGCGCGCGTCTATTGATTCTTTCGCCGCGCGCACGTATTGCAGCGCTTGTTTCAACGGCGCGCGGAACTCTTTCGCCAAGCGCTCCGCTTGCGCCTCCGTCGGCGCCCGCATCGTGCACGCGGCGGAACCAACCTGTCTGAACGCTTGCCCTAATCCCCCGGCCTCATCGCCGAGCAACATCTTCGCCCCTTTTTCCTCGCAGTCGCCTAAGTGATGCGCGTTTTCTCCAAACGTACCGGTTAAAATGCCGAGATTCTGCACCGCGTTGACGATTTCACCCCCGCTCTTCAGCGCTCGCTTCAGGCGCTCTTCGAGGAGCAACAAATATTCCGTAGCTTCGAGATATTTGGGATCTTCCTCCATCATGACACTTTCCATCCCCGCGCCCGTGCTCCACGTCTCCGTCGCCGTACCGATGGACTGAAACCAAGAATCCACGGCTCCGAGCGCGGTGCCAACCGCGCCGCGCGAATACCACGGGGCGCGCTGGTCCCACGAACTCCCCCCCTGTTCCTCTAAGAACATCACCACGTCTTCGCACGTTCCGAGTCCCGGATGTTCCACCACTTTCTTCATGAACGCCTCCAAACCGCTTCGACGATGCTCCAAGAAATCGCTCTGAAACGGATTCGTCGTCACCGTCTTCTCCGGCAGCGGAAACAACACGATGCCTGGGTACAGCGTCGACAAGCGTCCGCGCAACCACTGAAAGTCGGAATACCTTCTCACCACGATGGATTCATCCTTTTTATACGCCGGATCTTTATTCTTGGTGCTCACCGTGTACACCGCGTACGCCGTCAACCCGTCGCCGACTTTGGTCGGATTCGTCACGCTCACCTCGATCGTCTTCGTTTTCACGTATCCATCCCGCGGCACCTCCGGCAGCGCGTCGGCATCCGCGGCGAAGTGAATGCTTTCGTACGCCGGCGGCGGCGCGTCCTCCGCGCCCGCATCGTTCTCCTCCGACATCATCCTTCTCGACGCAACACCAAAGTCGATTCGACGCCAAAAAAGATGCGAAACGACGACGACGCGACGACGACGTCGCGCGCGACCGAGCGTCAGGGGACGACCGTCCGTTCGCGCGTTCGCGCGTTCGCGCGTTCGTTCGCGCGCTTCGTCCGCGTCGAGGTGTGTCGCGCGCGCGCGCGCGTCAAAAGTTTAAAGTCATCAATCGCGCGGCGACGCGGCCGCACTCGCGGACGCGCGAGGCGAACGAGCGCGATGAACATGGACGGCGGCAAGTTCCGGGACACGATGCACTCGCTGAATTACGGCACGGTGATGGAGGCGGCGGCGAGGAACTACATGGAGGAGAAAACGCGGGAAGATGCGCACGCGAAAGCGCGGGCGCGGGCGCGAGTTTTAGACGCCAAGGAGTTGTGCGAGGTGCGCGACGACGCGCGCGCGCGCGGTTGCGAGTGCGATCGCGCGGGACGCGACGCGACGGACGCGCGGCGGGACTGGAGGCGACAGACGCGCGGTGGGAGCGGTCGTGTGGTCGCGACGCGAGGACAGGAAGACTGACTTTTCGCGTTGACTTTTCGCGTCGCGCGTAGGATCCTGATTTAGAGGACATTCATCGCGAGCGCGTGCAGGCGATGAAAGAGGCGCAAGAGCGACGGATGACGATGGAGCGCACGGGGCACGGAACGCTGACCGAGGTAGATGAGAAGGAGTTCCTGCCAGAGGTGACGACGACGCATCGCGTCGTGGCGCATTTTTATCATCAAGAGTTTGAGCGGTGTAGGATCATGGATAAGCATTTAAGCGCGCTGGCGAAGAAGTTTTTCGATACAAAGTTTATCAAGATATCGGCACCGGACGCGCCGTTCTTTGTGACCAAGTTGCAAGTGAAGGTATTGCCGTGTTTGATTTTTTTCAAAGACGGCGTCGCGTTCGATCGCTTGGTTGGGTTCGAGGAACTCGGGGGTAAGGACGATTACCCCACGGCGAAACTAGAGCGAATATTGTTGAAAGCGGATGCGGTGGTGCAGCCGGAGAAGAACGAGAGCGATAGCGAGGATGAGGTGGAGGAGATACGTAGAGAAGCGATGTCGCGCATGATGCGGACGGGCGGATTCAAAGCGAATAGTGACGACGAAGACAGCGATTTCGATTGACGGCGACGCTTGCGGTGGGAAAATCGGTGTGTTGTGTAATGAAGAACTTCTAATTTCTATATACTTCTCTACACGAAACAGTCAAGCTCGACGCGACGGTACGTGTTCGGTCCGTCGTCGTCGAGCGCCGGGTATGCCGGCACGAGAGCATCCTCGGATGAAATGTACAGCGTGTTGTAAATCTTCCAGTAAATGTCGCGAACCTTGCGTGCGGGATGGAATAGCCCTTGCAACGTGTATGCGAGTACGAAATGTGGTCCGAGCGCCACTCGTGCGGCTTCGATCGCCTCCGTCACAGCGTTGATGACGTGCGGCGACGGCTCAAATACGTTGGGCCAAGTGTAATTGATCAGATGCGTCACGGCGTCTTCGCATCCAAGACCAGCGCATCCCAAGGCGAGATGCTTTACCGTCACCGCCGCAGTTTGGCGGTGTACCAGATCTCGATCCATGAGCGCGTCTTCGAGCAGCGGCGTGACGGCGTAGATGTAATCCTTTCCCATCTCTCCAATGTACTCGAACAAAAACGCCAACGATTTCAGCACGCCGTTTTGCACGTTGAGCTCGGGCACGCGGTACTCATTCATGAGCGCCGGTAGCACGGTAAACGGCGCGCACGTTTCCGCAACGATTGCGATCGCCACAGTCGTACACACGCGCATTTGACGCTCTTGTACCTTGAGGTTGTTCAAAAGCGTCGCGAGCACGTCTTGCGGACCAATCGCCTTGGCGATGTAACCAAACGTGTTCACCGTCGCGCGGCGAATCGCCTTCTTCGGCGCCTTCAACAATTCTAAAAGTTCAAAGCAAATTCGCATCCACTCGCGCGCGGCGACGTACTCCGCACCTCGATCGGCAATTCGACCGATCAAATCGATCGTGTTCTCTTGCACCTTCTCGTGCCTATTCTTCAAAATTGGCGTCAATCGCGGGAGAAGATCCTTAATCGGCGGCGTCATTCGCGTCATTCCTTGCACGCTCACGATCGCCTTCAACGCGCCAAGAATCGAACCCAAAACTTCGGGATATTCTTCACCGAGGTACTCGTACAAAACGACCCCCAAGTGCCCGAGAAGTTGCTCTTCTTCGCACTTGCGCATCACGGGAGCGATGGCGCTGATCAAATCAGCCGCTTGTTCGCGAATGTCGGCGCTTTTGTTGTTCATGCGCCATTTGATCGTACCGCAAATTTGGGGCAAGTACGGCTTCGCACGAAGTCCAAGGGCGTTGACGATGGTACCGACGCCCTTGAGCATGATATCATTCTCATCCGACGTTTGCTCTTGAAAGGCGTACAGCATGCCGTCAATCAGGAGTTCCTCCATGCGAGTGTCCACGTCCGCCGTACCAAGCTCTTCAATCACCTTGGTGATTGTTTCCATCACCATACGGCGATAAGGCTCGGACTCATCCTTCAAATCTTCCACGATTCGCCCGATGATTTCCGCGGCACCGACTTTTAAGGAAACCTCCAACGTCGTCTCCACGAGCTGTTGATAGTTGCGTCGATCGAGAGCCATGCGTCGAACCCAGAAATGTTTGAAGAATTCAGGCATGACTTCGGCTCGAATGTACTCTGGCTCGACCCCGTCGGTGGCTACGCACTGCTTGACAACTTTCAACGTAATTTTCTTCATCTCTTCGTCCGCAGTAGCGAATTCACGAATCAGAATCACCATGACCTCGCGGGTGTAATAGTTGGCGTACATCGCGTCCATGAGCGGAATGATGAAACCGATGGCCTTGAGGAACGCGGCTAACACTTTCCCTCGGTGTGCGCGAATGCCTTTCCACAACGGTTTGAGAACGTTATCGAACGACTCGATACCGTACGGCGTCGCAGCCTCAGCGAGCGCGGCGATGGAAAGCGCGGTGATGGTGCGCACCTTTTGGTTTTCATCGCCCAAACCGTTTTCAATGATGTCCACCAAAGATTTGAGGTGCGGCAGCACGGCGCACCCGTGAAGGATTGCGATTTGCTGAACGATTTTGATGCCCGTGTGACGCGCTTGCCAACTCTTCTTACTTTGGCACACCGCCTTCAAGAAAGGAAGCAAAGACTGCACGCCGAGCGCTTGCGCGACGACGGCGAACGCTCTCGCCGTCGTGTTCCGCACGTACTCATCCACGTTATCAATGTCAGGGCGCATAGCGGCGATCATCGTCGCTAATCCTGCAGCCTTTGCGACGTTACTAATGATTTCCCGCCCCTCGACGCGGGCGTAGTAGTCCTCATCAATCAACAAAGGTTCGATGACGACGAGAATCTTGTGCACGTAGGGGCGCACCAAGTCGTCGAGCTTGTACAAGATGCGATCAATCACCTTGACGAGTAAGTGACGCTCTTGATCTTCCAACGTCGGCGACATGAGCAAAGGTAAAATCTGGTTGAACAACGGTCCGGCGCCGAACTCTTTGGCGCGATCGGTGATTTGACGAAGCGACGTCTTGCGCTGCTGCGGCGTCCCGTTCTTGACTCGAAGTAACAAACGCATAATCTTGCGCTCCTTCTGCTCTTCGATCGTCAAGGCTTCCTCGTCCGTTTCTTTCAACAAAGGTGCAAAGTACTGCACGTCCTCGGGTTTCATCTCCGGCAAACCTTCGGGGACGAGGGCGACGTCAAATTTTTGCCCGCGATCCTCCTCGGGAATGCTGAAAAAGCCGGCGTTTGAGCCGTACGGCATCGGCGTTTGCATGAGCTTACGCGCAGGCGTGCGAATGGGCACGTAGCTCGCCGGTGGCTCGAGAATCTTGTACCCTTCGGACGGCAACAACTCGTCGAGTTCCTCATCCGTCTGCGGTCGGTTGCGCTCTTCGATTTCCCGTTGAAAACGCATCTGCTGATACTGCTCGGGCGTCAAAGGAACGTTCGATTGCATGGCGGCGTGCGCGGCGATTTGCGCTGCAGATGGCGTCGCCATACCAGCCGTGATTTTCGGCGTCTCCCCACCGGCGGCGATGACGGGCGTCTCGCCACCCGTCCACGCCGGCGTGGCGCTCGGATCGCCACCCGCGCGAATCATCGGCGTCTCGTCCCAACGGCTTCTCGAGCGTCGCGGCGTCGGTTTGACGTCCGCCGCTCGCGTGCCGCTTTCCATCGTTTCCCACTCTGATGGGCGCTGCGGCGTGGCGTCGTCCCACTTCGTCCCAGTCGCCGCGCTGTCGTCGCTTTCCCACTCGCTCACGCGCGCCGGCGCCGGCGCCTGCCCGCTTCGCGCCGCGCTGTCGTCCGGTTTCGCGTCCCATCGTCGCTTGCGCTTCTCTGGCCTCGCCGACGATGCCGCGGGTTCGCTCGCTCGCGCCGCGGCGAGTCGCGACTCGTCCGCCGCGCGTTCCGCCTCTTCTCGTTGCTTCTTTTCAATGTTTCGCAGCGTGTTGTCGCGCTCTCGCTCCACCGCCGCCTCCTTCATGCGTTCGGCATAGCTTCGTCCTTCGTCTCCGTCCTGCGTCGAGGCAAAACCCGCGCGTTGCGTCGCATTTTCCGTCAGTCTCACGCATCGCGCGCGTCGCGCGCGTCGTCCGCGATCGCGCGTCGTCGTCGTCTCCCAAAACCTAGCCTCTCGCGCGTCTCGTCGCCCTCGCGTCTCGTCGCCGCGCACCTCCCCCTTTTTCCCCGGACTCAGCCGTCGCTTGAACCGTCGCTTCGAGTAATCGCTCTCTCGATCGATCACCCGTCGCGATTTCCCGAACCCGAGCGCTTCGTCGCTCTCCAGATCTTCGTCCTCCTCCGCGTCCAGCGGCGCGCCCGCGAGCGTCTCCGCCGTCGGCGCGTACGCGCGCGGCGGCGCCTTCACCGTCCGCGTCGCGCGCGTCGTCGCCTCGCGCGCGTCGTTTCGTTCGTCGTCGAGCGCGTCATCGCCCTTCCTCGCGTCGCGCGACGTCGTCGTCGCGTCGTCCAGCGCGCGTCGCTCGCGCTGCAATCGCGCGATCTCGCGCGCGTCGTCGTCGTCGCCCTCGGCGTCGCCCTCGGCGTCGTTCGCGCGCGTCGCGCGTCGCGACGCGGACGCGGGCGATCGCGAGCGCGCGTTGGCGCCCATGCGCGCGCGCGGCGTCGCGTCGCGTCGCGGATTGAAGCGCGAAGGACGCGCGCGCCGGCGCATTCCACGCCGCCGCAGTGCGCGCCGCGCGGCGTACGCGCGCGCCGCGACGCGAGCGACGCCGACATGGCGCTGTACATAAAGGCGTTCACGCTCATCGTGAAGACGGCGTCGAAACCGCTGGCGAAGCGGTTGCGAACGGCGATGGAGGAGTCGCCGACGGCGCGCGCGTACGCCATCGAGAGCGCGCGCGCGACGGCGAAGTGGATGGCGTTTCTGGCGCGCGACGACGCGGCGAGCGGCGCGGTGAGCGGTGAACCCGGAACGACGTCGAGGAAGGCGAGGAACGAGGCGAAGCGGGCGATGGCGAAGGCGAACATGAGCGAAGACGCGGCGCTGCAGGCGGCGAGCGAATTCGTGGGGGAGGCGTTCGTGTTCGCCGTCGCCGGCGGCGCGGTGTGGTGGGAGGTGGAAAAATCGAACGCGAAGGATGAGAAGAGACGGGAAGACGCGGCGAACGAACGCGCGCAGTTGTGCGATATCATAGACACGCAACACAGGACGATGGTGGACATGTCGGCGCTGATCGAGGAATTGTTCGAGTACAAAAAGTCGTCGAGCGAGACGATCGCGGCGATGCAGGCTGGACGACGCGCCGCGGCGCGATGAGCGCGCGTAGAGGGTGACGACGACGACGCGCGATCGGTGCGCGCACAATTAGTGTGCGCGCATGGTCGCGGCGCGATCACTAGCGAGTAGCGGCGAAGTATGTATACGATGTTAACTGTAGCGCGACGACGAAGACTTTCAAATGTCAGCGAGTTCGGCGCGCCGAAGAACCCGTAAGCTCACGGCGCGCGCGATGCGAGACGGGTGCGGCGCGTTCCTTTCGTTCTTATTTCAGTGTCCGAGTGTCTCGTACACTTCTTCCGATAATTTTTTTCCTTTGGTTGTTAGTTTTGTCCAGTTTTCCCACCGCCGCCGCCATGTCCACCGCGCGCCTCGAACCGCGCGCGTCACGCGCCGACGCGACGCGCGCGGTCGCTCGCCATGGTGGCTGGCGTCGGTAAGGGCAAGAAGAACGCCTTCGTCGCCCTCCTCAGGCGCGCCGTGCGCGCGGAGGACGACTTCGCCCGCGCGCTCGTCGAGAGTTCGAGAGACTACGCGTCGTGGGCGAAACTGGCGCGCGCGCGCGGACGACGCGAGGGCGACGCGCACGCCGACGCGCTGCGATTGCTGGACAGCAAAGGACACCTGTTGAACGTGCTCGACCGCGCGTGCGAGGTCGAGGACGGCGACGACGGTGCGAAGGATGAGGTCGAACGCGCGCGACGCGTGCGCGAGGCGTGGACGAAGACAAAGGCGACGCAACGCGCCAAGTTTGAGAAGAGCGGAGGGGCGGAGGGCGTCGCCGAGGCGCGATTGCGAAAGCGCGAGGCGAAGGAGAGGATAAATGCGAGTCGGAAAGAGCGCGAGGCGAGGGAGGCGAGGGATAAGGAACGGAAAGAGGCGAGATTGGAGTACGCGACCAAGGTGCACGAGGCGCGAAGCGCGGGCGCGTGCTTGGATTGGTTAAACATGGGACGGTGTCGGTTCGGGGAGGAGTGTCAGTTCGAGCACGACGCGATGTCGAGGGGTAATTTGAAAGATCTCGCCGTCAAGGTCGGAGCGGAGACCGGGGACGTGAAGAGGGAGCGAAATCAGACTGAAAAGGCGGAACGCAAGGCGCGCGCCAAGGCGATGCGAGAAGCCGGCGGCGGCGACGACGAAGACACGCTCGGCGGACGATTCTCCTCGAGCGAAGACGAAAGCGATGACGACGAAGGTGATGTTCCCGGTTTCTTGAAAATTGAGCGCGCGCGGCGCGCGGCGGAGGCGTTGTTGGCGACGAACAAGACGAGTAGCTCTAAAACAAACAAGGACGCGGGCAAGAGCGCGACGAAAAAGGCCAAGCACTTCAACGAAAAGCAGCTCGAGAGGAAGCAGAAGTTCTTAAAAGAAGGGAAGAATCAACCTTTCGTGAAAAAAGGCATGAAGAAACGCCCGCAACCGACCGAGAGCGCGCAGAAGAACAAGAAGAAAAAACCGAGACGCGCCGATAGCGAGCGCAAGCAAAAGCGCAAAGGCATGGCGCGGACGTTTTTCGGCGGCGACGACTAGTTGGGGAGTCTCTTAGCGCACATAGCATTGCATGTCGTACAGATTGTCTTATTTCGAAATTTTAAAGTGCTAAAATCCTTATCGTCGCGTAAAATAATCAGAGTCGCCGCGCCTGGTATCCTATTCGGATCGGCCCGCGTAGGAGACGAAATTTTGCTCCTTGCAGTCAATGCCGACCATAGCTTCGCCCAATCCTTGCGAAACTTCGGCAATGATCTTCGGGTCGTTGTAGTGGGTGACGGCTTGCACGATAGCGCGCGCGCGCTTGGCGGGATCGCCAGACTTGAAAATCCCAGAACCGACAAAAACACCATCCATACCGAGCTGCATCATCAAAGCGGCGTCAGCCGGGGTGGCGACACCACCGGCGGCGAAGTTCACCACGGGCAAACGACCGAGCTTTCTGGTTTGCTGCACGAGTTCGAGCGGGGCGCGAATCTCCTTGGCGTACACGAAGACTTCGTCCTCGTCCATGGCGCACAAGCGACGAATGTCGCCCATGACGGCGCGGCAGTGGCGAACAGCCTCGACGACGTTACCCGTACCAGCTTCACCCTTGGTGCGGATCATGGAAGAACCCTCGGCGATGCGTCGAAGCGCTTCACCGAGATCGCGGCATCCGCAAAGCACCGGCACCTTGAACTTGTGCTTGTTCAAGTGGTTAATTTCATCCGCCGGCGTCAAAACTTCAGACTCATCAATGTAGTCGATCCCCACCGCCTCGAGCACTTGCGCCTCGACAAAGTGCCCAATGCGAGCCTTCGCCATGACCGGAATCGTCACCGCTTCCTTAATAGCCTTGATCATCGTCGGATCAGACATGCGCGCCACGCCGCCATCCTTGCGAATGTCCGCCGGCACGCGCTCGAGCGCCATGACGGCGACGGCGCCCGCCTCCTCCGCGATGCGCGCCTGCTCGACGTTCACGACGTCCATGATCACGCCGCCCTTGAGCATCTGCGTCGTCGTATCCACACCACGTCTCGTCAGTCGTCGAACCCAACCGCGTCTCGCGCGCATACAACACCAAAACACAGACAGCCAAACCTGTCCTCGCCGAAAAAGCGTGACGTCCCGATGACGTCCGCGGACGATGGTTGCATCGTCCGCGCCTTCGCCCCGACGACGCGTCGCCCGCGCGCGACGCGCGACGCCGTTCGCGTAAATAAAACGCCCCGTTCGCGTCGTCGCGGCGTCGTGCGCCATCGCGCGTCGCGTGCGTCGCCATCGCGCCGTCGACGCCATCGTCGAGGACCTAGGGGCGATGACGGCGTCGCGCTCGCGACGTCCCGCGTCGCATCCCGCGCGCGCGTCTCTCGACCTCGCGACGACGCGACGCGTAAGAATTATCGACGATGCGTACCTGCGCTAAGCCAGCCTTGACGGCGAACGAACTGCGTTCGGTTTCGGTGGACATGGTGACGAGTGCGTTCCGCGTCGACGAATGATGTCGTCGGCTCGGGCGGCGTCGGATGTGGGATCGAGACAGACAAAAATACGCGTCATGGCGTTTTGGGGGGGGTTATATGTGAAATCGAGGTGCGTTCGGTTTCCATGTGTCGATTCGTATATAGGTGACGTCGACGCGTAGGAAGAAACTGTTGAAACTGTTTAATGGCCCCCATGAGAAGGCACCACGCGCGAGGCGGGAAGGGAGCGCGTCTACGCGCGCGCGATGATGGTGCGCGGCACGCCGGCAAGCGATGATGGACGATCCAATGCGTATTAAATAAATTCTGGGGCGAGCGGGCGAGATTGGAACGGGACGCCCGCGACGCGGGGGTCGGCGACGACGTCGGCGCGGGCGAAATCGCCGCCGCGCGCGACGACGACGCCTCGCAAGGTGTCGCCGAGACGCAAGGGCGTCTTCTCTCGCCAGGGTTGTAAAATAACCGTAAACGTTTTCGTCGGGCTGGTGAAGTAAAGCAAACGCGAGCCGTTGGGAGATTTTGGGGCGTAAGAATTCGCGTCGAGAGGCTTAACGGATTCAAAGCCGTACTCGGCGACGAGGAATTTCTCAGCCTCGCGCACGTTCTTTACGTTCAACGCCACCACTTCCAGCGGATCTCGTCTAGTCGCCACTTGCCCACGCACTGGAATACCGCCGGGCGAGCGCATATCGAAAAACCCAAAGCCGTACAACAATTCGCCGCCGCTCTCGTAAATTTGCGACACTCGCAGACCAAACGGCACCGTGACGGCGACGTAACTCAACACGTTGCCGACGTCCACGACGTCCGCACCGCTCGTCGCCTGCCGTATCTCGACCGTCGCCTTTCCTCCGTCGTCTTCACTCAAACTGATCTGCCCGTACGCCAACGTCGTCACGCGCTCGTCCCCGCTTCCGACGTCGCTCGTCACGCGCGCCCCCAAAGCCTTGGTCCAAAAATCAACCTCCGCTTGCACATCCTTCACCGCAAACGATAATCCACCGAGGTAGTTCGTCTTCCCCGCCACCACGTTCGGTTTCACCTCGTTCGTCAAGAATTCCGCGTTCGCGCGCGTCCGCTCGACTTGCTTGTCGAAAAAGTTCAACTGCCCTCGCAATACCTCATCCTCCGGGTCGGCGTCGAGCGCCTTCTTCGCGTCGTCGCGATACTTGACGAGACCGTCGAGGACGGCACCCGCGCGCGCCTCGTTCGCGGGCGCCGCGGCGAGGACCGCGACGAGCGAGGTGAATAGAACGTCGCGACGACGACGACGCGCGGGCGCGCAGTCATCGTGCGTTCCGTGACGCGATGCGGCGCGCGCGATGACGTCGCCGACGCGACGAGAGGACGGCGACGCTCGTCCTCGACTGCGCGCGACGGCGGCGGGCGAGCGCGCACACGTCGAACTCATAACGAGACGCGAGGCGGCGAGTGTCGACGGACGACGGCGAGTGGCTGCGCAACGAAGTTCCTACGTATTATGACAAACCTACTCACGAACGCGCGGCGATGCGCACTCGAAACACGAAGAACATTAGGGTTTTGTACATGTAGAGGCACTTGGGATAGCGTCGCTCGAAGATGGCCGCTTCGGTCGACGGGCGTCTCGCGGCGGCGGCGGCGGCGGCGACGCGCTCTGAGCCCGGATCGCGAAGTTCAGCCGCGGCGCGCGCGGAGGCGACGACTTCGCGCGCGAGCGAGCGAAGCGCGCGAGCATCGCTACCCATGAGCGTCTTGCCCGATTCCAAACGCGCGAGTGCGCGTTTAGACAAGTCAGCCGCGAGTCGGCGCCGGCGGCGGTCCTTAGCCGTTTCGAGCGCCTCGTCAGAGGCGTCTTTCGCTTCCGAATCCTTGAGCCACAGCGCTAAAGCGGCGGCGATTGCGCCATCGTTATCGGCGATCGTCGCCGATTCGATCGCATTCGCACTCTCTCGAAGGACTCGCGCGAAATTCGCTTGCGCGGACTCCTTTTCCATCGTATCCCCGAGCTCGGGAGTCACCGTCACCGTGTAATCGACCAAGCCTCGAATGTTCGGCGCCGCGTCACCTTCGAGAACGTAGCCGTGCATCTCTGCCGCCTCCGCGATTGCCTTCGCCGCGAGTTGTACCGCACCAGCTTTGGTGTTCCCACTGCGCTTGCCGCGCGTGCTAAAGGTCACCGCCAAGACGCCGCCGTCGGCGATGGCGTGACGCGAGAAGACGTCGTACAGTTGTTGCGTTCGGTTGTCGACCGCACCGCAGTGATCGAGATAAATAACTTGCAACTGCGTCTCTCTCGGGTCACGAGCCGCCAAAAACGCCTCCACTTTTGTCGCTACCGCGTTGACGCCGACATTCTTCCGCAGCGCGTACACGACGTGCGTGTACAGATTCGGCACCCAGATGGACGTTGGAGGTACGCCTTTCGCCGCGAGCTCTTTACTCGTTCTTCCATCAGCGGCGTCTAACACCAATGCCATGGACGCTTCAGGTGGTACTCCGATCAACGCACACGAGGTCGCCAACGCGTCAGCCACCGCGGCGTTCGTCAACGCTTTGTCTTTGGACGTCTTGTTCACCTCGGCTGGATCCTCGTACGGATCGAAGGCCCATCGACACAAGAAAGTACCCTTTGTCTGCGCCCTTAAATACTCCCGCTCCACGTACGCCATCTCTTTTAGCATTTTTCCGACCCCACGGCGTCGCTCGAGCAAATTCACGCTCACGGACGCCGCGCACAAGGCGACGAGCAACAGCGCGTCCAACAAGGAGCTCGCCGCGCTCACGTTTGCGAGCGAAAACGCCTTGAGCGCCAACGCCACGGCGAGCGCGCGACGCGGCGCCTCGACCGCCGCCGTGGCGAACTGCGCGCACACCTCCCCCGCGTACGTTCGCGCCGCTTTGATGCGCGCGAACCTCCTGTGCATCGCGCGCGCTTTCATCGCCTTGCTCACGAGCGACTTTCGCGCCGCGGCGTTTGGATTTCGACTCGAGTACGGGCTAATCGTGTACGGCAAAAACGCCGCCATCAGCCCGAGCTGAACCGAGCACCACGCCTCGTACGCGAACGCCGCGATCGCCGCGCACGCCGGCGCGACGATGAGCGTCAATATCGCCCCATCCGCGATCGCCTCAAAGAAATTCGCCGTCGTCGGCGCCGCGACGACGCGCGCCAGCGCCTGCGCCGCGCCCACCACGCCGAACCACAGCGCCGAGAACCGTCCCGTCCGTCCGATCACGCTCCGCCACACCTCGCCCTCGCGATAAAACAACGGTTCGCTCGCCTCATCGAACGCGTCCATCGCCTCGTACGCGCCGAACGTCCCTTCCTCCACGAATCCCGTCGTCGTCGCTCGCGTCGCCGCGTCCCGCGCGCGTCCCGTCCCGCCGCCGCGCGTCGTCGTCGTCGCCGACGTCGACGCGTCCCGCGCCGCGTTAACGCGCTTTCGCGTCGCGCTTTCGCGTCGCGCGCGCGTCCTCGTCGTCCTCGTCGTCGTCGTCGTCGTCGTCATCGTTCGCGCATTCATCGTCATCTGCATCGTCGCGTTCGCGCGTCCTCCGTCGCGCCGTCGACGCCGCGCGTTCGCGTCTCGCGCGCCTCGTCGACGCGTCGCCCTTTCGCGTCTCGCGCGCGCGATTCGCGCGTCGTCGCGCGAACGCGACCGCGACTGACGCCCGAACGACGTCGCGCCCGTTCCTTCCCCCGCGCGATGCGACGCGATGCGACGGCGTCGCGTCCGAAGCGCGAGTGCGCGACGCGATCGGCGGCGCGGTCGCGCGCGAATCCGACGAGGACGATGGCGACGCGCGCGTCGGACGCGACGGCGATCGGCGCGCGCGCGTCGACGTCGAGGACGACGACGACGACGACGCGAAGGACGACGACGCGAAGGGCGGCGACGCGGACGACGAGGACGACGACGACGGCGATGGCGACGGGCGCGGGACGCGCGGACGGGCGCGAAAGGCGCGCGAAACCGCGCGGGCGCGCGCGGTGCGACGCGCTGACGCTGCGCGACGTCGGGGACGCGGTGCTGGACGGACACTCGGCGTGGTGGGCGGTGGCGTCGCCGCTCTTCGCGCTGAGCGTGGCGCCGTACGTGCTTTTTCTGAAACGCGTGAACGACGCGCCGAGCGCGACGGTGGAGATGCGGCAAGCGTTCGCGACGCTGTTGCTGTTCGTGCTGATCTCGATACCTGCGGAGGCGTACACGAAGAGCGCGTACGGGGAGGTGCTGAGTAACATCGACGCGCTGCATTTTTTGATTCAGAGCGCCATCAGTTTGACGAATTTGAGGATATTGCTCGCGTTTCGGCGAGGGAACACGCAAATTGGCGAAGGACTCGCGTCGACGGCGCCGGTGGCGACCGTGGGACGACCGGGCGTCGTCGTCGAGGCGTTCGCGGGCGTGGGCTTGTTGGCGACGGCGCTGTTGTTATCGCTCGACGAGCGGTTGCTGACGATTCCGGACGCCAGTCCGGCGGCGCTGACGACGTCGGTGGAGATGTTTAGAACGTGGGCGGACGATTTCGAGGCGTCGACGTCGGCGTTTTTGGGATTGCCGAATCCCGTCGCGGACGCGCTCAGCGTGCCGACGTGGGGGGTGCACATTTTCAGCCTCGTCGAGTGGTTGCTCGCGATGGGCTTGATTTGGGACTACGCCGAGTGCGATCGCGGCGACGACAAAGGGTGGCGCATGCTGACGTGGGGCATGCTTCCACTGCACGCGAGCGGGATTTGCGCGTGCACGCAACATTTCTTCGGCAACGCGGCGAGTTTGGACTGGCTCGTCGCCGCGCAGGGCGCGTTCACGATGATGGGAAACGTCGGCATGTGCGTCGCCGCGGGTGAGCTCGCGAAGGGACATACGACGTCTGACGAAGCCACGCGCGACGTGCGTCTAGCTTCCGAGCCCACGTGCGTGGTCATGGACGAGACTGAGAGTTCGTGGTGGGATTTCGACGTGGAAAATTTCGGCACAAAGCTTTGGGCCGAGGACGATGACGGCGTCTTCATCACCAAAGTTGCAATTCTTTCCTTAGCCGTCGCTTCGGGCGTTCGTGGGTTGAGTTTAGCGCTATCGCCAGCGTTCGATGCGGACGTCGGGCCGTTGCGCGATTACACCAACGTCGTAGCGTTTCTCATGGTGGCGGCGCCGCTCGCGTTGAACATCGAAAAATGGAAAAATCGCGAGCGCGTCGCGTTGATGCGCGATGCGTTGGGCGCGCTGTACGCGTCTTCGATGGCGAACGGTAGCGGGGTGGTCGGTGAGCAAGCCGCGGAGGCGGCGAATGCGAGCGACAAGTAGAGTGCTTATGTATCACTATGCGGCTTATATTATTCACCTATGCGCTTCGCAAGCTCGGCCCACGGATCTGCTGCGGTGCTATCGTTCGTGTGTGCGTCTGCGACGCCCGCGACGCGCACGGCTATGGGCGCCAACGGAAAATCAACGTCGTCATGATTTCGACGCCTCTTCGGAGCAGATTCAACAGCCTCCTTGTTTTCCGCAAGCAGCGCCTGGACTTCATCGTCGGCGGCGGCGGCGGCTGCCGCGTCGACGTTTGCGTCCTCAGCGTCGCCAATAAAAAACGCGCGAGCGATTGAGTGATTGCGTGTTAAATGTTCTGCTAACAAGTGTTTAAAACCTATTCACTCGCTACTTCACATCTTCGCCTAACCATTTCAAGTTACCAGAGAGCAAGACGTTTGACGGCAATTCGCCCGGGCACGGCGACAGATACGTAAACGATTTCTGCATCATGTTCACCTCGGTGATATAAATGAAACCAGCAACGTTCGAAGTGAGCAAGTCCCCCTGTGTTTTCCCGTGACTAACCGCTAAGACGGAGTGCAAAAGCGACGTGGAAGGCACAACGGGAGTGACTCGCATGGGATCCGTGGACGGAGCTTGACCGATTGGCAACGCGGACGTCGGCGCTCGCGGACCACCCCCGATGCGATATATGCTGATTTTCGAGAAATAAGCCGTCTGCGACGCCGGTGCGAGCTCGCCGGTAGCGCCGTAAAAGTATTCCTTGAACATGCGATCGCGAGATGCTCGGCGGTACTCGGGCGTGCGTTCAACGACGCCGCCAGACTTTTGCAGTCGAAACACTTGGCAGTCCGTTCCCTTAAGTTTTTGCTGCAGTTGCCCGAACAAACGCTCCTGACCAATGACAAGGACGTGATCAATCTTGAGCGCCTCTCGAGCGTGAAGCAAGAGCTCCAGGCCGACGCCATCGATCCAACCCATCGTATTCACCACGCATCCAGCCGCGCGCGCCTCTTCGTTTGCCTTGCTTCGCTCGTCTAGCATAGTGCCCAACCTCGAGACGATGTGCTTATAGTAATCGGGATTATTCACAGTCAAGTCGCCGTAAAAGTACACCAGAGGCATCTCCAGCGGTATTCCCTCTTCGAGGTCTATCTGCGCGTCAATCGGCGCGGCGCAAATCGTTCCCGGCACCGTGACCGCGCCCTGTCCTAAATCTAAATCCACGTACAGCGGAGCGTGTCCGGCGCGCGTGGCGTAGTTACATAATATAGAACACACCGTGCTCTTACCCACGTCCGTCGGTCCGACACACATTACCCTCGGTCCCTCGGCTTCGCTCGAATTCTCGCTCGCCGCGGCCACGCGTTTCGCATTCAAAACCGAGTGCGTGTTCGCGTAACTCACCATCGGCGTCTCCCCGGCGACGTACGCGATCTCTACCTCTCCTCTCACTTCGATCGTCGCGCCGTGATAGGTGAAAACGGCGAGTTTACGTCCCGAAACACACGTAATGCTCTGCCCGACGGCGATCTCCGCCCCGAAGACTTCCGCCGTGCCATCGACGAGCTTGAGCTTTATCTCCCCCCTCGCGGGCGTCTCCACGCGCAGTTCTTGTTCTTGTTCCAGCGTGAACGTCTGCACGGCGATGCCATCGTCACCATCGGACGCCATGACGAGGGCAGGGCGCAAAGTGAGGTCTCGGTGCCTGCGAGGCGGCGACCCGATCGCGTCACTTTGCGTCTCGCATCCATCGCACGATGGCCGCCGTGACTTCTATCCCGCGCACGACGCTGCGTCGAATCCCTCTCGGCAGCGCGAAAGACGTTTTCGTCACCGACGTGTGCCTGGGGACGATGACGTGGGGCGTGCAAAACACCGAAGCCGAGGCGCACGAGCAGTTGGATTACGCCATCAAACAACGAGGCGTGAACTTCATCGACACCGCGGAGATGTACCCGGTGCCGTCGAGCGATGCGCGATGGAAACCTGGGACGACGGAGGAAATCATCGGGAATTGGCTCGCAAAGAACGTCGAGCTGAGAAAGGAGCTCGTCGTGGCGACCAAGGTGAGCGGATACCAAGCCAAGAGCGAGACGGCGGGTAACCGAACGGTGCCTGCGGGCGCGCCGTGCGCGGCGAGATTGGATAAACAAAGCATATTTCAAGCGTGTGATGCGTCGCTGCGACGATTGAGAACGGATTACATCGATTTATACCAAGTGCACTGGCCCGACAGGTATCTGCCCATCGGCGCGTTCACGGGATCGACAGAGTACATTCAGAGCAAGGAGAGATCGGACTCTGTCCCTATTCGCGAGACGGTCGAAGCGCTCGGTGAGCTCATCAAGGCTGGGAAGATCAGGCATTACGGGTTATCAAACGAGTCAACGTTCGGAGTGTGCGAGTTTGTTCGCGCGGCGGATGAGCTCGGCGTTCCCCGTCCGGTGTCGATTCAGAACTCTTTTTGCCTTCTGCATCGACAGTTTGACACTGAAGTCGCCGAGGCGTGCTCGAAGTCAAACTACAACATTTTACTCCTTCCCTGGACCCCACTCGCGGGCGGAGCCTTATCGGGCAAATACCTCGACGGCGCTCGTCCGGAGGGCGCTCGCATGTCTGTCTTCAAACATTTCCACCAGCGTTACCTGAACGAAAACTCCGTCAAGGCGACGAAGCAGTACAAAGAAATCGCCGATAAGGCGGGTATGAGTCTCACCACCATGGCGCTTAACTGGTGCAAGACGCGCGCTTTCGACACTTCCACCATCATCGGAGCCACCACGCTCGAGCAGTTGAAGGAGAACATCGATGCGTTTGAGCCCTCGGTTGTGTTGAGCAAGGAAACGCTCAAGGCCATAGACGCCGTGCATCAGCAGTGCAGAGACCCGTGCATCGCCGTTTAAACGTGCGACTCCTTCGTCGCTGTCGTTATTCTCGTTTAATTATCAAATCGTAGTTGGTTCGCCCATAAACCTCTGCCAGGCCCCACCTGCCCACGGAAAACGCCCGGGGCAGCCCAGCGTCACATCGCCTCGCGTCGACGTCGTCACCGAAATCGCGCGCACGTCGCCGCCATCCGCGATACGACACGAACTTCTGAGCTTTCATCGCGTCACCGCGCGAGGTCGTCTCGTGAACGCTCGTCGTCGTCGTCAGCGCTCGGTCGTCCCGACGTCGCCGCCATGACGTCGACGGGCGAGACGATGACGAAAGATGCGAAAGATGCGGAGGACGTCGGGCCGCCGCCTGCGCCCGTCGATTGGAACAAGAAAAACCCGCTCAAGGCGTTATTCTTCGCCCAAGTGTCGCCGTTGATCGCCGAAGGCACGGTCAGGAGGTTGGAACCGACGGACTTGTGCCACTTGGAAAAGTTGGATAGCGAACGGGTGCGTTTGTGATTTCGCCGAGCGCGCGACTTTTCTCGCGTCATCAACGCGTACGCGCGCACGCGTGATTGAAAACGAGTGCAGAATGAATCAACGAGACTGACCGTCGTCGTCGAACGAAACAGCTGACGCAAATTTTCGACGAGGACTGGGCCAACGAAAGAACCAAGCCCAAGCCAAACCTGGTGCGAGCGCTGTTGACGCGACATAAGCTCACATTCGTGTGGACGGGGGTGCTGTTTGGTATCGCGCAAGCGTCTTTGTTTGCTGGGCCGTTATTGTTGCGCGAAATTATCGCTGGACTTGAATGCGAAAAATTCGCTGAGAAGTTCGGCGTCTCGGCTGCCGCCGCCGGATGTACGGCGAAGCGCAAGATGTATGAGTACGCAATTCTTCTCGCCGCAGCGTCGATTTTGCAAAACTTTTGCACAGCGCACACGGAATTCGCGCTTCAAAAGATTGGCATATCGGTTCGTAACAGTTTGATGTGCGCGCTGTATCGCAAAGTGTTGCGACTGTCGCCAAAAGGACTACAATCCGAGTCGACGGGGCGCATCGTGACTTTGATGTCGAACGACGTCAACAAATTGCAGGAACTGTTTGCCATGATCCACAACTTATGGGCAGCGCCGATTTTCATCGTTGCGTCCTTCGTGCTACTTTACGACGTTCTCAAGTGGAGTGCCTTCATTGGTTTTGCATGCATCCTCGTCGCAGCGCCCTTCACCTTCTTCGTCGCCATGACTTTGTTCAAGATTAGACGTGGCTTGGTTAAGTGCGCGGATGAGCGTATTAACATTGTGGGCGAGCTTATTAATGGCATGCGCGTGATCAAGTACTACGCATGGGAGAACACGTTCGCCGATAGAGTCAGAAAGATTCGCGACCGCGAAGTCGGTTTAGTCTGGAAATCGCAAAAAGTGGGCGCACTTTTTGGAGTCGCTCTCTTCAGTACTCCGGTCTTCATTGCCGTGTGTTCTCTCGGCACTTATTCTCTCTCTGGAAACCCGATCATCACGAGTAAAGCCTACACGGCCTTGGCTCTGTTCAACATGCTCCGTTTCCCCCTCGTGCTCGTGCCGTTTCTGCTCAACACGTTGCTCAACGCGCTCAACGCGATTCAGCGTTTAGCGTCCTTCCTCGACGCGGACGAGTGTGAAGAGTACGAAGTGGATCTTTCCGAACCGGGTACCGTGAGATGCACCGATGCGACGGTTGCCTGGCCGACGCTTCCGAAGAAGCCAGAGGAAGAGGCGCCGAAGGGCCCTCCTGGCCGATCGAGCAAGAAAGAGAAGAAAGAGACGAACGAGAAGAAAGAGAAGAAAATTGAAGAGGACAAGTTGGAAGAAGCTGTCACCGTCGATGAAACCGTGGTAAACGTCACCGTGGCTGAAGAAGAACCATTTGAACTCGCTGGGCTCGACTTTGAAGTAAAACCTCGGACTCTGACCATGATCGTCGGCCCAGTCGGTTGCGGCAAATCGACGCTCGCTTCGGCGCTCAATAAGTTTGTCACGTGCAAGAGCGGCGATATCAAAGTGAGTGGTGCGGTATCATTCTGCGCGCAACAAGCGTGGATCTTAAACGCGACTGTCAAAGAGAACATCGTATTTGGCCAGGTGTACGATGAGAACAAGTACGAAAAGGCTGTCCGCCTGGCGCAGCTCGCGTCAGATCTAGAAATTTTGCCCGCGGGCGACCAAACGACCATCGGCGAGCGCGGTGTGACGCTTTCGGGCGGCCAAAAGCAGCGCGTTGCCATTGCGCGTGCTTTGTACGCGGAAAGCGATGTTTACATCTTTGATGATCCCCTGAGCGCCGTAGATAACCACGTCGGCTCTGCGCTCTTCAAGGAAGTCATGACGGGAGAACTGAAGGACAAGACTGTGATTCTCGTCACCAACGCGCTTCAGTATTTGCCCAGAGCCGATCAAGTCGTGGTGCTGGGCGACGGTAAGATGCAAGAAGTTGGCAACTACAACTCGCTCATGGCTAAAAAAGGTGCTTTTTGCGAGCTTATGAAGACGCATGGCATCGATCGCGACGAAGGCGACGGATCCACAGAGAAGAAGACGGAAAAGCCTAATCTCTTCCGTCAACGAACTGTTATCAACTCTTCTGCCAAGGACGTCGACGCGACCAAAGAAGAAGAACGCGCGACGGGCAACGTTAGCGCGCGCGTGTATCTCAAGCTTTTCGAAGCCACGGGAACGAAGTGGAACTTCATTTTTGTCATAATGTTTTTTGGCTGCGAGTACGGAACCAAGGCTTTCCTCGATTATTGGTTGACTTGGTGGGCGACGAATCAGTTTGGGTGGACGAGCAACGAATATCTTCTCATGTACTTTGGGATCTTTGTCGTCAACGGCATTTTTATCTTCGTTCGAAGTCTTACTCTCTACTTTTTCCTCTGCCGCGCATGCCGATGGATGCACGAAAACTTGCTCTCGCGAGTGATGAAGATGCCCATGAGTTTCTTCGACACCACCCCGAGTGGCCGCATCATTAACCGCTTCAGCCGTGACACAGAGACAATTGATATCGTGTTGCCGGGCATCGTCGTGCAGTTCCTCGGGTGCATCTCAAACATCATCACCACGCTCATCATTGTGTGCGTGGCCACGAAATGGTTCACTGTTGCCCTGCCGCCTATCCTCATTCTTTACCTCTCGATTCAGAGATTTTACATCCCTGCTTGCCGCGAGTTGCAGCGTATTGAGTCCATCACGCGATCACCGATCTACAGCGGATTGGGCGAAGCCGTAAGCGGCGTCGAGACTATTCGAGCGTACCGGGTCGGCGGGCACTTCACCATGATGGCGAACCGCTTAATGGAAAAGAACGCTGACGCCTACGTCACGCAGCGCCTCGTCGCTCTCTGGCTCGCGATTCGGTTGCGTCTCATCGGCAGCGTCATCGTCTCTTGCGCCACGTTCTTGGTGATCCAGGGTAACGTGAGCGCCGGTCTGGCCGGTTTGACGCTCGTGTACGCGCTTGATGTCACCAAGTACATGGAACACGGCACCAACATGGCGAGCGAATTGGAAACAAAAATGAACGCCGTCGAGCGTATCGTAGAATACTTGGATAAGCCGTTGGAGAGCTCTCACGATACCGATGCCAGCGTCGCCCTCGGCATTCCTGTGGATTGGCCGAAGAAGGGTAAGCTCGAGGTCGATAATCTCAGCATGCGCTACCGCCCTGGCTTGCCTTTGGTGTTGAAAAACTTGACCTTCACCGTCAACTCGGGCGAAAAAGTAGGCATTTGCGGTCGTACCGGTAGCGGTAAGTCTTCCATGTTCGTCGCTCTATTCCGGATCGTCGAACCGGCGACGGGTACGGTGCGCCTGGATGGGATTGACATCAGAACGCTCGGATTGCGAGACTTGCGATCCAAGATGGCTATGATTCCGCAAGATCCGTTCATGTTTGCCGGTTCCATTCGCAGTAACCTGGATCCCTTCGACGAGCATCAAGATGATGCGGTGTGGGAAGTGTTGGAGAAGGTTGGATTGCGTCCGATGGTGGACAAGAGCGCGAAGCGCTTGGACATGGAGGTGATCGACAACGGCGCCAACTTTTCGCTCGGACAGCGACAGCTTCTGTGCATGGGTCGCGCTTTGCTGCGCCAAAGCCGCGTATTGATGATGGACGAAGCCACCGCATCAGTTGACATGGATAGCGACGCTTTGATTCAGAAGACCGTGCGCGAAGCCTTTAGCGACTGCACGACGCTCACCATCGCGCATCGCTTGAACACCATCATGGACAGCGACAAGGTGGCCTTCTTGGACAGAGGTGAACTCGTCGAATACGGCGAGCCGGACCAATTACTGAAGAACAAAATCGGCAAGTTCTCCGCCCTCGTCAGCGGGAGCGGGAGCAAGCGTAACGAAGATTTCTTGCGCAACTTGGCCTCGGCGGCGAGCATTCATCGCCGAAACAGCTCGCAATCGCTCGCGGACAAGGACGAGGCTTGATCGAGTGCGCAGCACGCAATTTAGAAATTTCTCAACGATTCATTTACGACACCTCGGCGTCTTGTATTACTCATCACGTTTATTACACATTAAAAAATAATCCACCCGCGAGAAGCTTACTCTGTCTTCTTCTCGTCGAGACGCGCCGCGTTTTCGCGCTCCGCCGCGTCCTGCGCCGCCATGAGTTCGATGTACCACAACTTGGCGCGTCGGTACAAATCGCTCGTCCCAACGACGACGCCCGCCATCATGCACCGAATTTGGTACTCGTACATCGTCATCGCGTTCATCGGCCACGCGTCTCGGCGCACCGTCCACGCCACGTGCGCCAACGCGTTGGTGAACGCGCAATACAACGCTTGCGCGCCGCAGTGTCCGGTCGCCGCGACGAGCATCACACCGAGCGCGAACGCCTGTATCCCAGCGCTGTGCACGTACGCGCCGTGCTCGTACGGCACCAGCGTCAGCGCCACCGCCACGAGTTGCATCGCCGACACCTCTCGCTGCAGCGCGTGTTTGCGCTTCGAGAGTTGCGCCGCGCTCGTCAGCGTCGCGACGACGCGATAGACGTTCGCGACGTACCGCGGTCCGAGTCGTCGCAGGAACTCCTCGGACGATCCCCACAGGTTTTCCCACGCCAGCGCGAGCGACCACATCGGGCGTCGGGCGTCGGCGTGTCGCGGGTATATTCCACATCGCGCCGATTCGCACCGCGCGCGTCGACGGCGCGACCGACCGGGCTCGAACCGGCGGCGTCGTCGCGGCGTCCGCAGCGCGCGACGCGAGGCGGGACGATGGCGCGCGCGACGACGACGACGACGACGACGACGACGACGACGACGACGACGCGACACACGCCCATCAAGGTGCGCATGAAACTCGCGGCGCGCCAGAGCGCGGGCGCGGTCGAAGTGAAGCGCGAACCGACGGGCGCGATGGCGGCGGCGGCGAAAGATGGGCGCGACGAGAAGGACGACGACGACGACGCGAAACGCGCGATGGAACTGCACAGATCGCTGAACAGGGCGTCCGATCGCGCGGCGCGCGAGCGAGAGGTCGCGCGAGGGGTGGAAGCGGACGCACATCACGGGTACGACCCGGGAATCCTACCGAGTTGTTGAGCAAAGGTGGGGGCGAGCGCGACGGCGCGATGTCCGTTCGGCTTCGTGTGTGGGTTTCCGGTGCAAAAGGCGAACAGCGAATTGTACGGGTACGTGAAAGGGACGGGAAAAACGGAACGCGGCGAACAGAGCGCGGCGGTGGTCAAAGCCATCGCGCTGTGGGGATCGGTGTGCGAACGCGGCGAACGGCAAACCGAGTTGGATTTTCCGGTGTGCAAGCGCGGTTACGCGCCGTTCGATTCGAACGGTCAAAGGGCGTACGGGTGCGCGAAACACGGTCCAGTGCGACGCAAACGCATGCTCAGCGTCGCTTCGGGAGAGGAGTACGCGCGGCCGGGTTGGGAATCGTTTCATCAGTGGGACGACGCGCCGCCGCCCGCTCGCGGGGGGCGACGATGAAGGACGAACGCGCGAGCACGGATTCGTGACGATGAGACGCGAATCGCGATCGAGAAGTCGATCGCGGGCGTCGCATTTGATACCGCGCAGCGCTTTCGTTTGAATTTCGTTGGTTTAGCTCTTATACTGTAATCTACCTTAGCTCTAGAGTTTCATCACTTCTTCTTGGATGACTTTGACGCCTTGTCCTTCGCCTTCTTGCTCGTCTTCTGCTCCGCCTCGACCTCGGCGAGCGCCGCTTTGACGTAACCAGGCACGCGTTTTCGCTTCTTTGCCTTGATTTCCGTATCCTTCTCCGTCGCTGCGTCGGCGTTCGCGTCGTCTACGCGCGCGTCTTCGCCGACGTCAAAGTACCCGCTCTCGAGCGCCGCGCGAGCTTCATCGAACGCGTCGTTGCTCGTCGGCACGGTTCGGTTGCTGAGCTTCTTCAGCTTGCACACGAAGAACCCGTCCATGTTGTGCACGTGAGGGTAGAACCGGCGCGCCATCTCCACGGACGGGTGGAAGTTCTTACCGCGATAGCTCGTGAAGCCTTTACGACCGAATTCCAATCCGCTCGACACGATTTTCACGTCTCGCTTGCGTAATATGTAATCCACCACCGCCTCGTTTTCTTCTACCGCGATCGAGCAAGTAGAGTAGACGACGTAACCGCCGGTTTTGCTGTTCGCATCGCAGCAATCGATAGCGGCGACGAGAAGTTCCTTTTGAAGATGCGCGCACTTGGCGATGTCCTCGGCGCTTTTGCTCGTCTTCACCGAACTATCCTTGGCGATGACTCCGGTCCCCGAGCACGGGGCGTCCAGCAAGACGCGGTCGACGTGCCCGATAACCTTGGGAAGCGCGCGGCCATCGTAGTTGCACACCGTGGAGTTCGTGCAACCCAAGCGCTGCAAGTTGGCCACGAGCGAATTCAGACGCTTCTTTTGATATTCGTTTGCAAAAATCATCCCCGTATTGCGCATCAACGCCGCGAGGTACGTCGTTTTACCCCCGGGAGCGGCGGCCATGTCGAGCACGCGCTCACCTTCCTGAGGTGCGAGCGCCATGCACGGTAAAAAGGATGACGCAGACTGCAAAATGTAGTGACCAGCCATGTACTCGGGCGTCGCGCCGATGGGCACACGCGAGTCGTACACGAGTAAGCCAACCTTGGACCACTTCCCGACCGGGTCGAGATTGACTCCGCGGTTTATCAAGCTCTCGGCGAGTTCGCGACGACGAACCTTCAAAGTGTTCGTGCGAATCGTCACCGGGCGTTGCTGTTCGTTCGCCTCGAGTAATTCCATGGTTTCGTCGACGCTAAACGTGTCCAAAAAGTACCGAATCAAAAAGCTATTGTAACCGTAATACGTTGCCAAATCCGCCGTGAGCCGTTCGACGTAGTCGTTACGACTCTTGCCACTTTCTCTTCTATTCTTAAAGTCCTTCAAAACGCGCACAATCTCCTGAATGCGCATCTGAATAGCGCTCAAATCCGGAATCCCGTCATCTTCCTCGTCCGAATCCGGGAGTTGGTATACGTCGTCGTCTTGAATGTTCGTCTCGAGCTGCTCCGCGCGCGCGTCTTCTTGCGCCTTGGCCCGTCGTGCGTCTTCTTTCAAAGCCTTACGCTCGATTGGAAGCAATTCTTCCTCACTCGACGATTCGCTCGACGATTCCGAGCCTTCCTCACCGTCGGAACCATCCTCTTCCGAAGACTCCTCGTCTTCGTCTTCGTCTTCGTCGTCGCCGACACCATCCAAACCCGCGAATTCGTCTTCATCCTCCCCCGAAGACGAAGAAGACTCATCGTCGTCGTCGTCGTCGTCTTCCTCGCTCTCTTCCGCGCGCTTCTTCGCGCTCGGTTTCAACCATTTCGCGTTTTCGTCGCTAAAGCCTTTCCTTCCCTTCGCGCTCTTCGCCTCTGCTTCCTCCTCCGAGCTCTCGTCGTCGGAGCTTTGCGACCTTTCCTCGTCCTCGTCGTCTTCAGAGCTTTCAGACGCATCGTCATCGTCGTCGTCGGACGCCTTCTCGTCCTCGTCGTCGCTCTCGTCGTCGTCATCCTCGTCCTCATCCTCTTCCGGCGGCGGCGGCTGCTCGCGCTTTCCCGCGCGGTTCTTCGCTCGGTTCGCGCGCGCCGTGCGCGGGGTCACCGCGGGTGACTTGGGAGACTTTCCGCCTTTGGATTTCGCCTCCGTCACCGCGCCGCGAGTGGTTTTGATCGCTCGAGGCGGCATCGTGAAGCGCGCGTCGTCGAGTGACGACCAGCCCGTGCGCTTCGGAGGAGACGGGCTTTTGGCGCTCGAGCGAGAGTGACATCGCGCGGCGGGAATACCGATGCGTATGCGTTACAAAAATCATGATAACGACGCGCGCGATGCGCGAGGTCAGACGACGTCGATCCGCGCCATATTCCCGTCATCCCCGGGAGACGGTGATGCCGGTGAACCGCATCTCGCGCGCGTTGCGATTGCTCTCCGACGGCGTGGGTTCGCGCGCGACGTAATTTTCCAAGCCACCTTTCGCCTTTGCGAAACCGTCGCGCCAGACGCCGAAGGCGCACACGAACCAAACGGCAGCCATGATGCCGTAAACGCCACCGTCGGCGAGGAACTTGACTCCGGAATCGGTTTCACCGACGTATTTATCGCGAATCAGTACGGCGCCGAGGACGAGCGCGACGGAGGCCAAACCGATCGTGATTGGGCCGAGGCTAGCGTGGGCAAGGAACCACGCCTTTCGCCAACTCGACGGGATGAATCCAAAGCGCGCGCTGTCGGTGATGTTCTTATTCGGTCGAAACACGCCGAGAAGAAACTGCGCCAACCAAAGAAAACCGACGGCGATGCCGATGCGGCTGTGCGCGTCAAACGTACTAGACTCGCTGTGTGCATCTTCGCGTTCGTCGTGCTCGGCCAAGAGCATCGCACCCGCCGTGACGAATACCACGGCACCGACGACCACGCCAATCTGATGCATCAAGAACCACTTGCCGTCGGGGAATAAAAATTTCATTCTCGGCGCCGCGCTCGCCGTCGGCATCAACACGCCCCAGGCGACCAACATCAAGACCCCGTGCGTGACGTCTCTCTTGATCGCAGATTTCATCGTCATCGACGTCGCATCGCCCGTGGAGAAGTTGATGCTCAGCCCCCCGCGCCGAGACGTCGTGTGTTGCGCCGGCCACGCGCTCGGCGACGACGCGTACACGAAGGACTTCGTCGCCCCCGCGCTCGCGCTCGCGTCTTGATACCGCACCACGACCGTCCTCGACCCCGTCGCCGCCGTCACGCTCGCCGCGCTCAGCGCACACGCCCCCCCACACGCCGTCGTCGGCGCGATCTGTCCCGTCAATTGATAATACGTCGCCGTCGAACCCGCGCCGCCGCTCGCGACAACCACCTCCCCGCTCGACATCCCGCTCCCCGGCCCGAGCGCGATCCATCCTCCGCTTCCCGGGTCGTGCGCGCCCGAGAACGTCGCTCGCACGCGCACGTCCAGCGTCGCCGCGCCCGGCGCGAGGGCGTACGCGATGTTTATCCCCGAAGGCGTGGACGACGACGACACCTGGCACCAATTGACGCCGTCGGATTCGACCGCGCACGCCGCGCCCGCGACGCGCGACGCCGCGCTCAGGGCGACGACGCACGCGGCGAACCACGACGCGACCATGACGCGAAGCGCGCGCGTCGGTCGATCGAGGCGCGTCGGCGAGTGACGCGCGGCGTCGTCGGCGTTGACTTCTTCGACGTCGCGTCGTCGCGTCACTCCGCGTCGCGCGCGAGGCGACGACGCGCGCCTCGCGCGCGATGAGCGCCGATCTCGCCGCGCTTCGCGCGTACGTCACCGCGGAAACGCACGCACAGCGACCGGCGGCGACGACGATTCGCTTGCGCGTGTCGCACAGCAATCTCAAGACGAGTTTTCTCGAGATACGCTTCGACGCGCACCAGACGATCGATGAGGTGAAGCGAAAACTGATGACGCACTGCGGGAGTAACGCGTCGGCGATGACGCTCGTGCTGCGCGACGTCGATGGGTCGGTGGTGGCGGTGATGGGCGATGAGACGAGAAAGTTGGGCTATTACGGCGCGAGCGACGGGATGGAGTTGCACGTCGTCGACAACGATCCACAGTCGTTGTCCGCGAACGGTTGGCTCGAGGACGTGAGCAAAGTTAAAAAGTATGAGATGTCGGACGAGGATTACGAAAAGCGCGAGTCGACGTATCGAAAATGGAAACGCGAACAAGTGGCGAGAGATCCGTCGTGGACGATTGAAAAACACATGGCGGAGCAACGCGGACAGACGTACGTGCCACCGGAACAGGTGAACGACGACACCGGGGCAGAAGACGCGGCGAAGATTGAGGTCGGGTCGAGGTGTGAGGTGAATCCGGGCGCCAAGCGAGGGGTGGTGAAATTCGTCGGTCGATGCGAGGCGCTGCCGCCGGGATTTTGGATTGGCGTGCAGTTCGACGAACCGGTGGGGATGAACAACGGCACCGTGAAAGGGGTGAAGCTCTTCGAATGCAACGATGGGTACGGATCGCTGCAGCGCCCGAAGAACGTGTCGTGCGGAGACTTCCCGCCTTTGGATGACGTTGACTTTAGCGAGGATGAAATTTGAATACAGTTTCTGTTAATGGTCGGCGCGCACGCTTAGTCGTTAAATCGTCACACGGGGTTGCGCGGCGACGATGGGCCGTCGAAGCGACGACGCGCGGCGGACGCGGGTTAGAAGGCGTCGAGCGCCGGCGTCGTCCTTCGTGCGCGCGCACCGTCTCGTCGCCGTTCTCGCGCTCGTCGCCGCGCTCGGATTCGTCGCGGTGCCGTCGTCGTGCGAAACCTCTGACGCGCGCGATGGCGAAGGGATCTCATCTCTGTCCGCGTGGCTCGCGAAGTTCAAGTTTGATCTCCCCAAGCAAACGTTTCGCGTGCCCTACGCCGGGATCGACGTGGAATTGGACGCAATGACGTGCGTCAATTTGACCGTGGGCGCTCTAGCAAGCGAGACGACAGCAACCGCAACCGTCGACGTGGGCGGTGGCGACGGTGAAGGAGAACTGCGCGCAACATTGTCGGATGTGAAATTCAATTGTGCGCTGCAGTGGAAGGTGACAGATAGACTGGGAAATCACGCGGTCGGCGACGCGGCCGCGACGGTGTCGCAGTCGAGCGCGCGATTCTCGTTTGCGCTGGACGTGGACAAAGAACGAGCGCCGCCGCTACCGCGCGAGGTTAAGTTGAGCGATTGTCAAGCGCAGTTACTGGTGACCGATCTTTTGTTTACAGGAGGTCGGTTCGCGACGGTATTGAACACAGCTTCGCTTGCGATTAGAACGGAATTAGGAAGGACGCTCAGCGCTCTCACGTGCTCGTCGGCGACTAACGGTTTAGAGAAATTTAGCGGAACGGCGAAAGGGCAGCGCTGGGAGGATGGTCAACTCGCGCGAGACGAACGAGCTATTGCGTCTCTGCTCAAGCCTGCGGCATCAACGCCATTTCCGACTTATAACGCGACGGATGGTATTGTGAACTTGAGTGCGAGCCCACTCGTGCGATGGGTTGAGTACATGACCGAGTCGTATATCGGCGCGCAAGGTGTGAGATCTGTGAGCGCATTTGCGCGTTGGATCGAAGCGCAGAATGAGGAAAACAACGAGTACAACGCACGCGTCGTTCAAGTACCTCAGGTTTGGTTATTTGATTCGGAGACGCACTTGCCCAAGGTGAGCGTATCACTCACAAAGGATATTTTGCGAGAAGTCGCGACGACGATTGAAGGCGCGGCGTTCATCGTATATGACATCAAAGTTTTAGGTTTAGAAACAGCAAAGACGCTTCGAGGTCCGTCTGTGGTGACATCGCCGACGGTTCCGAACGCGAGCAGTATCGACACGCGGCTTAGTTTTACGATTGGCTGGAATCGCATATTGTTCAACGTTTCCGGCGTGTTGGATATTTTACCGACGAATATTCAACTCGATCCATGGATCGAGCCTTTGATCGTGAGCTTTGAACTTCGAGATCCAGAGTTTGTCGTCGAAGTCGGACTTGCAGTGGATGGAAATGAGTTGAAGGAGTTGAAAGGGACGAGGCAGGCGAATTTGGCGTGCGTTTCGCAAACCATTCGGGACGCGCGCGTGCTCTCGCTCGACTGGACAGGGCGTGCGGGCTCCATCATCGTTAATCCTTGGCGCCGCGATCGCCCCGTGGATGAAAGCGACGACTCGCTTGAAGCAAGTCTGGATGCGTTGATTACGCAAACGTCACTGCTTATCACGGAACAGCTCGATGAGGCGGTTCGTCTCGCCGTGTCCCACCAGTTGGGCTCAACCGCACGAAACGCGCTCGACGAGGAATTACGTCGTAGGATCGACCGCGTTCGATCGGCGACTTGTCCACGCATGACGCGAGTGTCCCTACGTGTAGCTCGCTTCAAGCGAGCGTTTTCGATTGCGCTACTCTACACTTCGGCGATCTGTGCTGGAATGTTCGTGACTGTATTATTCGGTCATTTCGCTCTCGTCGTCGCGCTTGGACGATTCGGTCGTTGGTGTTTTCGAGCCGTAATGAAGCAATTGGCGGCAATGTCGGCGCATGCTGATGACGAGTGGGAAGTAGAGGGTGACGAAAGCGATGATGAGGATGGCGGCATCGCTTACTCGACGCCTCAACAAACTTCGGCGCGACGAAACTATTCTAGAGCGTCGTTCCACTCGGGACGTCGCGTTGAAGCCGCGGCGGATGACACTAGCATGATCACCGAAAGTCTTCTCGGTGAAGCGGAAATAGACGAGGAAGGTAACATAGACGTAGATGAGAAATCTCTCATGCACCGACAGGCGGCTTTATGCGATTCCATAGTAGTGCCGAAGAGTGCAAAGTTTGGTATGCCGATTCTGTATGCGATGACGTGCCTGTTGTTCTTGGCGTCGAACACGAGTGTGGGCGCTACGGTGACTGTTCGAGCCATTAAACATGATTTGGGCTCCTTAGATTCTGGTGCAGACATCTACCTACCGGAGGTTTTCACATTCTCTCTCGGAGACACCGTGTTGAACATGTGGCGCGCGGGAGTGTACACGCTTGCGCTGCTCATTCTCTTGTTCTCCGGTGTGTGGCCGTACGCCAAACTCGTTGCAATGTGGATTTCTTGGTCGACACCAGGACTTGATCTGCGTGCACGAGGACAATTCTTAAAGAACCTGGACGCGTTTGGTAAATGGTCGCTGCTCGACTCGTTCGTGCTGATGCTCTTTATGGTTTTGTTCCACTTTGAAGTGAGAACGCCCGAGGACGTCAGCGGCTACGGCGCGTTGACGGTTTCGGTGCATCCACAGAGAGGTTTCTTCGTCTTTCTCCTCGCCACAGTTCTTTCCATGATTCTTGGACATATCACAACGGGTTATCATCATCTCCACGAGCACCGCTACATATTTGGCGAAGCCGGGGCGCCGGACGAAGACGAAGATAATGAAGAGAGTGCGGAAATCATGTGGATGCGCATGCGCTACAGCGAGACAAAAAAATGGATCCTCGGCGTGGCGACCACGGTGCTTTTGATAGGAACGATGGTGGCATTGGTGATTGGATTCAAAGCAATCGCCATCAGGTTCACAATGCTTGGCGTTGCCGGTGCCGCGCTCGGTCCAGATTCGTCGACACACACCATGTCGTTACGATCGGTCGCCGCGGAGGTGCGAAACGCATCGCCCGACTTGCACGCATCGCTTTCGAGACTGATCGAGTGGACGATGTTGATCTTCGCATTTGCCATGCCATTGGTGCGTATAACAACAATGATCATTTTATGGACTTTACCACTTACGTCGAAACAACGTCATGCATTCCTGGTTTGCAAAGAAGTTGTCGACGCGTGGAGCGCCTTGGACGTGATGCTCTTTTCATTCGTGGCGGCGATTTCACAAATAAGACAGTTTCTCGCCTTCATGCTCGGCGGGAACTGCGATGCCTTGAATCGCACGTTGCAACAGTTCGTCTCTGGTCCACTGTCACACGCCCATGACCTTTGCTTCGACGTGGACTCGTCGTTGGGCGACGGATGTTGGCTCCTCGCCGTGTGCGTGGTCGGCTCCTCGGCGTGCTCTAGAATTCTCGACTATGCCGCGGCGATCGTGCGCGAAGAAGACGAAAATGCTTATCGTGTCGCGTCATCATTAGGCGCAGATGACGTCGATAACAATGATAGTTCACACTTCGAAACGCCTTTGTAATTTAGAAACGCGCAAAAGCTTAAGGTAAATTGGCATGTACTTGTTTCAACGTGAGTACTACGCGATGGGAGAGCGAAGGCGGTAGAGCGGGCGCGTGCTGGGAAAAAAAGGCCCGGAAAATAACTTATTGGTTGGCGAAGTCGACACCCTTTTGGATGCTACCCGTGAGCTCAACCTTGAGCTTGGCCAACCAATCGGCTTCGTACTCGGTAATGTCGCCGATGGGCATGACTTCCTCAGCGCCAGACGGGCCGAGACGGACCTTAGTCGCGAAGTACGGAAGTTCCGTGATGTTGGAAGCGACGTAAGAACATTCGTACACGTCCGGTTCACCACTCAAACCGCGCAAGCAAGCTTCAGCCATGCGCGCAGCGGCATAAGCCATGGAGAGCGTCGCGGAGCCGGCGCCAGCCTTGGCTTCGACGACTTCGGTGCCGGCGTTTTGAATGCGCACGGTGAGCTTATCAGCCTCTTCGGCGGTGAAGTCGCACTTCGGGTACGTTTGGCTCAAAAGCGGCAAAATCGTAATGCCAGCGTGGCCACCGATGACGGGAACGTCGACGTCGTTAATGTCCAACCCCTTGGCTTCTGCGACGAACGTGTTCGAGCGAACGATGTCGAGCGTCGTGACGCCGAAAATCTTCTTCGGATCGTAGCATCCAGCCTTCTTGAACACCTCGCTCGCGATCGGGACCGTGGAGTTCACCGGGTTGGAGATGATGTTGATCAACGCGTTCGGGCACGCTTCGGTGCACGCGACGCACAAGTCGCGAACGATGCCGGCGTTAATCGCGAACAAATCGTCTCGCGTCATGCCCGGCTTACGCGGAACGCCCGCGGGAATAACCACCAAATCGGCACCCTTGAGCGCATCCTTCAACTGATCCGCTCCCATGAATCCACGGACTTGGCACGTCGTGTTCGTGTGCGACAAATCCGCCGCCACGCCCGGCGTATTGGCCAAGTCGTACAGTCGCAAGTCGCTAATCAGCGGATTCATCTTCAACAAGAGTGACAGCGATTGACCGATCCCACCCGCGGCGCCGAGAACGGCGACGGAGTATTGACTCTTCGTCACCGTCATCGCGCTCGATCGTCGCGCGTACGTCGCGCGTCCAGCGCCCGCACCTCGGCGAGTCTTCTTCGCCGCAAGATCGCCGCCTCGAATCGCCGTGCGGCTGGAGAGTTGCGTCGCGCGCATCGTTTGAGACGTCATCGCGAGTGTGGCCGTGTCGTGGGGTGCGCGAGAGCGTTCACGAATCAGATCGCTCGCGGACGATGGATCGACGCGCGCGGGTGTGCGGTGACGCGTTCACCGATCGCTCGCATCGCTCGCATCGCTCGCATCGCTCGCATCGCCCATCGCCCATCGCCAACCCATCATCGCCCGCGCGCGCGCCGCGGCGCTTTTTCGGCTTTGTTCGCGCCGCGCCGACGCGGCTTGCACCGAACGCGCATCCAAACTGCGTATACGAACACGCGTAACGCCCATCGCTGGATTGTTTTTTTTCAAAATCACGCGCCATCGAAAACACCCGATCCTCGCCCCGCGCGCGCGTCGCGTCGCGCGCGCCGCAGTGCGCTTCGCGACGACCTCGTCGTCGCGCGTCGCCAACTCGTCCACCGAACGCTCGGTCGACGTCCACGCTTTCGTTCGCCTCGACGCTTCGCGACGTCAACGATGAGCGGTGCCGCGCGCGCGCTCGCCACCGCCCCGCGCGCGCACCGCGCTGGGGGTACGGCTTTATCCACGAAGCGCGCGCATCGCGCGCGAGCTCGAGCCGCGGGCGATGCGCGGCGTCGAGCCGCGGGCGAGCGATGTGTGATGCCGAACGCCATCGGTGACGCCGGTCGCGCGGTCGCGGGCGCCGCGGGCGTCGCGCGAGCGACGGCGAAGGCGACTAGGTTCGGGGGGGGCGCGTCGCGAGAAAAGCGAAGGGGGTCCGTCGTCCCGCGCGCGGCCGGGGGGGCGATCGCGCCCATGGCGACGTTCAAGAAGTTTTCGGAGGTCTTCGCCAACTTGTTTCCGATTTGGACCATCCTTGCCGCGGTCGTTGGGGTCACGAAACCGGCCACGTTTGCGTTCATGACGAACAACGCGTACACGGCGTGCTTGGCGTTGCTCATGTTTTCCATGGGCATCACGCTCACCCTTGATGACTTCAAGCGCGTTTTCTTAAAACCGCGGGTGATTGGGCTCGGATTTTTCGCGTGCTACGTCCTCATGCCGGCGTTGGCGTTCGTCATCGGCAACGCGCTTGGTTTGAGCGGCCCGCTCCTCGCCGGTCTGATCCTAGTGGGTTCAATCAACGGCGGTCAGGCGAGCAACCTGTGCGCTTACATCGCCCGGGGTGATGTCGCGCTCTCTGTACTCATGACTACCGCCACCACCGTCGGCTGCATCTTCATGACTCCGCTCATTTGCAAACTCGCTTTGGGCGCCGTCGTCGACGTGGACGCCATGGGCATGGCGATTTCCACCATCCAAGTTGTTCTTGTGCCCGTCGTTCTCGGTTTGACTTTGAACAAGTACGTGCCGAAGTTCTGTCGAAGCGTTGAACCTTTCTCCCCTGTCGTCGGTGTTACTGCCACCATCATCCTCGTCGGCGGAGCAGTTGCGAACTGCGCCGCCGGCATTTTGGGCGCTGGTATGACGTTGCAACTCGCCGCTTTCATGCTCCATCTCATCGGCGGCCTCGCCGGTTATTGGATCATGCGTGTGTTCAAGTACAGTGAAACGACTTGTAGAACGGTCGCTATCGAAACCGCGATGAAGTCGAGCGCCTTTGGCTTTTTGCTTGCGTCTCTCCACTTCCCGGAGTACCTCGTGCGCGTGCCCTCGGCGGTTTCCGTCGTTTGGATGGCGGTGTTAGGGAGCACCATGGCGGTGATCTGGCGATTCATTCCGGTTCCGGATGAAAACTAAGACGGATATCTTGCTTTTAGACGATGGTCGACGAAGCTTGGTAATATTCGCAAATCCGTCGTCGCGGGCGCAAGCGTAGAGATGTAAATCTTCGTACAGTATCATTTACAAGACGAATCATCCCGTCCCATCGCTAGATGCGCGTGCGCGTGTTCTAGAAGTAATTGACCGAACTCCACATTTCCTGTAACTTGCACACTCGACGGCACACGCTAGGATCGCTAAACTCCTCACCATTTCGCGCGTTCAGTCTCTCGAGCGCCGCGTAACGCTCGCTCCCCTTGTCACCTCTCGCCCTGTCAAAGTCCCTGTGCTTTTTGTATTCCACGAAAAAGGCGATTAAGTGATCCGCGTCTGCGCTAATCGAGGGAGGATCGACGTGTTGCATCTTGGTCGCTCGATCGTCGACGTCGTCGTCGAGCGTCGTCGCCGGAGAGGACGCCCGCTTTGCGGGCACAAGGCTTTGGGCCGTGTCGGATTGGTCCACTCGCGATTGCGACGAGCAATATTTTGGTTTTAGCGTGGCTTGATCCGGTGGCTTGATATGTCCACCTTGATATGGCCAGCACGAGATGAGCTTATCAAAAGCACTCTGGAGCGGTGGGGGGATGCTTGCTTTTTCGTAGCGTCGCAACTTGGCGAGCGTTTGATATTTCGGACTCATCGGACTGGATTCACCTCTCGCACGTTTCCAGTCACCGTGCTCGTGCAAAGAGTCCGCAAATGCCTTGAGTCGGTCTTGCTCTAACGCTGTTATCATTCTCTGCTTGGGGTTTCTCTTCGAGGCTTCTCTCTGGGGCTTCACCTCAAGGCTTTTCTCTTGTGGCGCTTCTGCCGCCTCTACACGAATATTGTCGAAAGCATCTTCATCCGCTCGGTGCCGAGTTAGCGTCGTCGTTTGCTGTTGCTGCGTATACTCGGCCCAGGCGCTTCGCAGCAACCTTAGCTGTGCACGATACGGCTCGCTGAGCTCGCCCGGAAGCATATCCACCAACTTTGACAAACAACTATACCGCGTCGTCGAAACTTCGCCACGTGCACGTCTGAAGTCGCCATGCTGAGTGAATTCTTGTATGAAGGTGCGCAGATGGTTGGCCGTGGCGGGGCCAAGTTTTGTTTTCTGTTTAGCATTCCAGTCGGCTTTGGCTTCTTTAAACAGGTTCACGCGTTTCTGCCAAATCTCAGACAAACTTCCAGTCATGGCTTTTGGAGTTAGGGTTAAAATCGCACAGTTTCGAGGTCCGTCGACGGGCCCGCGCGCCTCTTCAAAATCTCCAGACTTGGAGTAGATGTTCGTAAACTCTTCGAGTTGTGCGCACGCCGCCCACAATTTACGCTTTTTCTCCTCTCGCGCCCAATCTCCGCTCGCCTCCTTGTACCGCTTCAACATTTCAACGTGTAAGTCGTCCAAGTCATCTGCGGTCCGTGACAGCTCGAGCAAGGCTACACAGCGCGGCGCTTTGATCTCGCCTCTCGCCTTCTCAAAATTGCCGTGAAACGCGAACTCGTGAACGAAAGCTTCTAAGTGCTTCAAGTAGTTCTGCCTCAGTTGCGCGCGCTGCTTCGCAGGCCACTCCTTCCACGCCTTCTTGAGTCGATCAACTTTTTCCTTGACGTCGTCGCTCGCAGTCGTCAAGTCGACTTCGTCCTTGACGTATCGCGCGAGGGCCTCGTACGTCTCCGTCCCGACGTCGCCCCGCGCTTGCGTGAAGTTTTCACCATCGGTAGAGTAGCTCAGATCGAACGAGTACAAATGATGGTGAACCTTCTGCCCCGAAGTCGTCGTTGCCTCCTCGTCGTTTCGCGCACACGCTCCGTCGCGTTCAACGGTGTCGTCTTCGGCTTCGTCTCCTTTCAAATCTTTCAAGTGACGCTTCACGCCATCGGCGTCGTCGACGTCCGCAAACGACGTGCGCGCGACGTAAAAGTGCTCCGATCCGTCTCCGTCGCTGTCGTCATCGGACGACACGAGGTCCACCACGTCGATCGAGGTCATCGCGCGTGCGCGTGTGCGCCGAGACCGCCCTCGTCCGTGCGACAGTTTCCAGACTGAAGAACGTCTTCAAAAGCAGCCGACGGACGGACGCGAGGGCGCCGTCGGTCGCTCGGCCACGACGCAGAAGCGCTAGAAATATTGTATATTATTAATCGTATCGAAACGCGACGGAACGCGTACGCGCTCGCGCGGGCGCCGAGACTCGCGCGGGCGCCGAGACTCGCGCGGGCGCCGAAACGGCGGAACGGGAATCCAGTCTCATCGCGCGCGCGCGCGCCAGGGTTTAGCGAGGCGGCGGCCCGCGCCCGCGGCGGTGCTTGGGCGGGGGCTTGAGCGCCTTGAGCACGGTGACGACGCCATTCAAACAACCCCTCTTGTACGCGTACCCCCACATCGCGGCGCAGAGCGCGATTGACCACAGCGGAGCGTCGCACACTCGCGGCGCCACGTACGAAGCCGCGGCGAGTCCGAAGACGCCGACGACGACTGTTTTTATCAAACGCAACGCTCGCACGGCGAGCGCACCGAGCGCGCCGAGCGCTATGAGTGCAAACACCGTCACGTGCACGCGATAGACGTTCACAAACACCGTGGGGATGAAATTCAAAACCTTTGGCACGCGAGCCCACGTTCCAAACGCGCCGAGGAAATGCCGTCCATCGCGCGTCGTGCGCGCGATGGACGCGATGATGACGTCATGCACGCCGTACGTCGGTTTCCTCAGGCGTAACGCGTGTGACAAGCCGTAATTGCTGCACACCCGTCCCTGCGTGCGCATCACGAGCGCGTCGAGCGCCGAACGCTCGACGAATTTACCCTCGACGCAGGCGCCGTGAAACGTCTCCGCGCTCGGATTCGTACACGCGCATACGCACAGCGCGATGACGACGACGCGCGCGCGCGCGTCTCGTAAACGATCCACGATGTCATCGATCGCGCGCCGCGCCCGTCTCACGGCATCGTTCGCCATCGCTCGCGCGTCAGGCGCGGTCGACATGGTGAATCGAACCAACCGTCGTCGGCGCGCGGCGAAAAGTGCGGTGACGTCGCGATCGCGTCGGGATTGCGTCGCGCGGTTCGCGCGATGACGAGAACGCGCGACGACGACGACGCTCACGATGACGACGACCGGCGCGGTGCTCGCGCGCTCGTCGACGACAGCGGCGCGCCGAACGTGTTCGAGAACGACGACTACGTCGAGCCGACGCCCGAAAACGACGAAGCGTTGACGTTCACCGTGCGCGGCGGACGCGCGTCGACGACGGCGATGTCGTTGAGGGCAACGTCGATGACGTCCACGGCGGTGGACAAAGACGCACCGTACAACACGCACATCGCGAGCAATCACGACGGGACGTCCTGCGCCGTCGCGACGACTTCGGGGCGCGTGCGCGTGTACGCGAGAGAGCGCGCGACGGGTGCGTTCGCTCACGGCGAACGCGAAATCAGGCTGAACGCGAGCGTGAATGAGTGCGAGTTCGGATCGGCGGCGGATCCATTCTCAATCGTGTGCGCGTGCGGCGATGGCACGACGCGCGTGTACGACGCGCGGTCGCAGGACGACAGACCGACGGCGAGCTTTAGGGCGCCGTTAGGGTACCGAGAGCGAGACGTCGCGAGCGCATCGCTCGGTGGTAGTGCGTCAGACTTCCTCGTCGCCACCGCGGTGGGTCCGCACGTGGCGTTTTACGATCGTCGTCAGCAAGGTAACGCGTCGTTGTTCCAAGACGCGCACTCAGAGGCGGTGACGCGAGTAAGATTTCACCCCGAGAGACGAAGTGAATTGTATACATCCAGCGTCGACGGTTTGGTGTGCGCGTTCGACTGCGCACATACGCCTTTGAACGATGAAGAGTCTTTGATCAGCGTCATGTCCGCCGAAGCGGCGGTGAATAATATCGGCTTTTGCCGCTCCGGCTCCAGCGGCGACGCGCGCGACGCGCTCTGGTGCGTCACGGGCGTGGAAGACGCGCACATATTTGTCGCATCGAGCGACAGGCGACGGGTGGGAGTGCACTTGGTTCACTTAAAGAACGCGCGAGAGTTGGTGCGAGCCGCGGCAACGTCGTCTCCAGAAGTCTCGGCGTCGGCGCCCGAGTTTGCCGCGCAAGTCGATTACGTATTGGGTATTCACGACGGCGTCGCGCCCGGCGAACTGTTCCTCTCCGCTGGTACGCAAAGCGGTGTGGTTGGCATTTTCCCGCTCGTACAAGGGTCGCCGTCGATGCGCGGAACGAGTGCGTACGTCGGTCTCGGCGCTCCCGCAGCCGTCCTCAGGCGCGGTCACCGCGACATCGTTCGCTCGATAGTTTGGGATGCGAACGCGACGGCGAGCGAATCCGCTCGAGTGCCCGCCACGGTCGGCGAGGACGCGTTGGTCTGCGCGTGGACACCAGACGTGGGGAATGAAGAGCGTCCTCCCGTTGACCGTGCGCGTCCGCCCGGTCGTCGACACTCGCCATATTAGCATGTAAAACGTACCCAGCCAGGTGTACACGAAAAACGGCTCTCGGGCCAGCTGTCAACACGCGGGTTTTTTCTCTTCTTCGCCGACGCGCGACGACGCCGCACACGGAGGTGCGAGCGGCATCGTCTCGCCGACGTCAACGCGGCGTGGGCGTGCGTGTTTGACGCGCACGACTCCGTCGTTTCGTCTTCAATCGCGCGCGTCGTCGTCGTCGCGCGAGCGCGACGCGTGCGCAGCCCTCGAACGGATATCGTCTCGGTTTTCGCGAACGAGCGAGCGACACGTGCGTCGAGCGGCGCTGGTGAACGCGTGCGAGCTCGCGGTACGACATGGATGGATTCGAGGACGATGTTCGCGCCGGGCTACCGCCGAAACAACCGAGCGACGCCGCGAAAGACGCGAAGGCCCATCGCTCGTGGATCAGTCGCGTGGGGACGTGGGGGTCGGACTTGGTGAACGCCGTCGGCGATGGATTGAATTATTTGGCCGGATACGATGAGCTCGAGGTCACCGAGGGTGGTGAGGAAGCGCACGCGGGCGAACACACCGAAGTCGACGCGGTGGATGACAGAAAGGCTATGTGGGGTCAACTGAAGGATATGCTAGGGAGCGACATCATGTCAATGTTTAGCCTTCCCACATTCTTGATGGAGCCCGTTTCGACGTTACAAAAAATGGCGGAAATCATGCAGTACCAGCGGCTGCTCGAGGAGGCGAACGAGGAGGAAGACGCAGACGTGCGGCTGGCCAAGGTGACGGCGTTCGCCGTGGCGGTTTACAGCACGATGGAGAGAGCGAAAAAACCATTCAATCCCATCTTGGGCGAGACATTCGAGCTTAAGATGAACGACGGTAGCACTTATTTGGCAGAACAAGTGAGCCACCACCCGCCAATCGGCGCTGGGCACGTCAAGACGAAGAGTTTCACGTACGATATCACGAGCGCCGTGACCACAAAATTCATGGGTAATTGGGTGGATGTTTTCCCGGTCGGTCGCACCCGCATTACGCTTCACAAGACTGGTGAGACCTTTAACATCGTTCCGCCGTCTTCTCGAGTGAATAACCTCATCATCGGCCGTATCTGGATCGATACGTTCGGTGAGATGAAGGTCATAAATCTCACATCTGGCGCCGTCGCCGAGCTTGACTTCAAGGCGTGCGGTATAATGAGCTTTGCTCGATACGTGTGCTCTGGCGTGATCAAACGTCCGGATGGCACGACCGCATTGAACGTTTTCGGGCACTGGAACCGGGATTTAAGTTACACGCGCGCGGGTGAGGATGAGGATGAGAAAGTGCAGCTCTGGCAAGTGGACGAATGGCCAGTGCCGGCGAACAAGTACGGATTCCCGACGTACACAATCAAGATGAACGAAATGGCGAGTGCACCCGATTATGGGTTGCTAGCATCAGATTCTCGTTTGCGCCCGGATCGCGTGGCGTTGGATGAAGGTGATTCCTCGGCGACTTCCTTGAAGACGCAACTCGAGGAGAAGCAACGCGCCGAGCGACGAACGCGCAAGGAGAAGGGCGAAGTGTGGACCCCGCGGTGGTTCAAGAAGGCTGAGCATGCCGACTTACACGAGCTCGAAAAGGACGTCGGCACAGACGTTTGGGAATTCAACGACGACTACGATTCAAAGAAGCCGGAGGGCGTGCCGACAAAGTTCAGCCCTTGGCAGTATCCCGAGTTAAATTAGTCTCCACGTTTCATCATACAAACTCTACTCATTTCAACTTTATCGCGGTAGCTTCGGAAACTTCGAAACCGAAAAGTCATCTGCAGTCGTTCTCGGCATCGTCGAATGACGTTTGACCGAACTCATAAAGTTGCGCCTTAAGACACCGGACGCCGCCTTTGACACGTTCACCACGACGCGCCGCGTTTGATCTGAAGCCGCGTTCGTGACGTCCCGACCGAACGACGTCAGTTGTTTCGAACCTAGAATAGAAACTTCTGGTTCTCGAAGCTTGAGCACGAGCGGTTTGTGCTTGCTGAACCGCGCTCGCTTTGCCGCAGACATTGTCTTTTGAAATCCCCCGGCGCGCTTTAGCGCTCGACTCGACGTGGATTTTGCCACGGTGCTGCTCGCATTGAGCTCTGTTTTCGCTAACGCATCGCTGATTATCTTCACCGAGACTTCCTTTTGCTTGAGATCGTGAATCTTCCATCGAATCCGACGAGCGATCTCGTCAGCGCGGCGAGCTTTATCTTTGCCCGTTTTGCGCATCGCCAAAGCGTCCATCGGCGTTCCCGCTGGTTGCGCAGGAGGAAACCTTTGCGCGCGAGCAAATGCGCGTGCACGAGCAAGTGCGCGTTCCACGAATTGCACGACATCGCTCGATGTCACGTTTTTCGTGACGTGCGCGTCACTCGGTACCGTCACACTCGGTACCGTCACACTCGGTATCGTCATTTGTGCCTCTTCGTGTTCTCGCTCTCGCGCGCTTCTCGCCTCCACGCGCGCACCAAACACGTGCCTCTCCATCACGAGCGCCATCTCTGCGTCTTCTAAGGTGTTCTGCCATCCGTCCATGAGGACGTTTATATCCATCGCCCGCAACCTCACGCTGAGGAAGCGAGCGACGTCTTCGCCCGTCGCCTCGACGCCCGTCGCCTCGACGCTTTCGCGGCGCCGCGGTTTGACACCGCGCGCGCGTCGTTGCATTCGCACATCCCGTCCTAACGCGTGTTCTGGTCTCTCGCGCGTCGTCATCGCGAGCGTCGACCGGCGCGACGCCCGCCGCGGCGCGCACACCGCGCTCGCGCGCGTCGCCGCGGCACCGCGCACGACTCGCGTAAAGTGCTCGCGCGGTGACAAATCGAACAGCGTCGACGTCGACGCTTCGGCGTGCGTCTCCGCGCGCGCGTTCGACGACATCGAGTCCTCGCTTCGATGCCTCGCTCGTCCTCGCCGTCGTCGTCCGTCTTCGCCTCGGTCGGCGACGCGCCGTCGCGCAATGCGGACGCGCGAGCGTTCCCCTCGGTCCGTGCGTCACGTCGCGTCGCGGCGCGCGGTGACGCCATGACGCCCGCGCGAGGACGACGGCGAGGCGTCGACGCGAGCGCCTTTTCGACCGTCGACGCGAAACCGTTGCCGCGAATCCTTCGCGATTGGGCGCGACATCACGTCGAGCTCTTCGTGCGCGACGGCGACAGCGACGCGCACAGCATCGTCAGCGATTACGACGGGAACGCGCTCAGCGTCGACGCGCGCCGAGCTGTGCACGAAGAAGCGCGAAGGCGAGGCGTCCGCGCGAGAAGCGAAGAGCACTCTCGCGACGGTGGAGCGAAAATCGTGACGCTGCGGCGCGGCGACGATGCGACGGATGCGACGAGTCGCGGCGAGGAAGAGGGCGTCGACGACGCCGACGACGCCGACGACGAAGCGTTCGCGAGGTGGACGGAGGCGTGCGGGTACGAGGACATGAGGGACGAGCCTTTCGATTTATACGCCGAGCTGAAAATTTCAAAAGAGAACGCAAATCCGGCCGGCCGCGCGCGGGCGGCGTACCATCGCGAGGCGATGAAGTGGCATCCCGATCGCTTGTTAACGAACGGCGGGTCCGCGGGTTTCTGCGACGCTTGCCAAAGCGTGCTTAGGTTTAATCGCTGGCATCGCGCTCACGAGCGAGGCGAGCGAGGACGAGACTTTTGCGCGCACTGCGTCGCGACGTCGAAGCGATCGATCGCCGGTCGCGAATGGGATAGAAAACACAACACCGCTCCGCTCGTCGTCGACGGCGAGAGCGTGGTCGTCACGTGCTTGGACGATTTAGCGTCAGAGCGTGCGACGTACGAGTCTCGCATAGAGAGTGGGCGCACGAAAGCAGCGACGGCGTGTCGAAAGCTGCAGCGTTTGGGCATCGCGTTCTCGGTGTTAAAGGACCGAGAACGCTTCGAGATATATCGCGATCACGGGTATACCGGGCTCGTGAAATCGGAGCGGCACGCAGAGGTCGACGTGTTTGACTTGGATGGGTTCTCTGTGTACGATTCATTTTTCGCGGGCGAGAACGAAGATGATAGGCAATATTTGTTGCTTTGTCCAGACGCCGAGAGCGACGACGACGCTGAGGACGCAAACGTCGACGCGGCAGCCGACGACGACGACGCCGAAGATGAAGTCCAGGCATTGCTCGCGGAAAATAAGGAAGCCGTTGAATCTGCTCCGAAGAGGCGTCGAAATGACGACGACGTTGATTTTCCGTTGGCGCCCATAGCCGTGCGCGTCGCGGGCGTCGCAGACGCACACACGAACGATAGCACCGCAGCAGATCCGTGGGCCGAGCTTGCGAAGCGCATAGGTGAATAATATA